>Ga0302315_10000193_pt1 | contig 75826 bp, 71 predicted proteins | sample III_Palsa_N3_1_FD_200532 | JGI IMG/M metagenome (GOLD analysis project Ga0302315, IMG submission 200532) | Peat permafrost microbial communities from Stordalen Mire near Abisko, Sweden - III_Palsa_N3_1 | ecosystem: Environmental > Terrestrial > Soil > Palsa > Peat permafrost | place: Sweden...
ATTCTACCGTTATGGAGTTACATAAACGCGGATTTTATACCGGGCTGTGGACTGAAAACGGCATTGAAAAAATCGCTAAAGAGGTGGGAACTTATGGCACCCGCCTATGCAAGTTGGATGTAGCCTGGGTTGGGCCGGGTTACAAGTTCGCGTTGGATGCCTGTAAATCTGCCTATAATGGTATTGAGGATAACAGCAATGGTCGCGGCTTTGTATGGAGCGTAATGGGCTGGGCTGGCACACAAAAGTATTCAACGGTTTGGAGCGGTGATCAATCGGGCAACTGGGAATATATCCGTTTTCATATCCCTACCATCATAGGTTCAGGCTTATCGGCACAAAACGCTGCGACGGGCGATGTTGACGGAATATTCGGCGGCAGCGATTCAACCTATGTGCGCGATTTGCAATGGAAGTGCTTTACACCTGTGTTTATGGTAATGAGCGGTTGGGCGAAAAAGGATAAGCAGCCGTACATTTATGGCGAGCCTTATACATCCATCAACCGTAAATACCTCGAACTTAAAATGCGCTTGACCCCGTACATGTACACCTATTGCGAACAGGCGCATGAAACAGGCGTGCCAACTTCAAGGGCGATGGTTTTGGAATATCCCGAAGACCCGGTTACCCACGGCAAGCAAACCCAATACCAGTTTATGAACGGCGAAAGTTTTTTGGTTGCCCCGGTTTATAAAAGCGAAGCCAAACGCGACAGTATTTACCTGCCAAAAGGCACCTGGTACGATTACTGGAATGGCAAGGCTTACACCGGCAATACCTGGCTAAACAACTACCCTGCCCCATTGGATAAGCTGCCCGTATTTGTAAAAGCAGGCGCCATTATCCCTATGTACCCCGCTATGAATTACGATGGCGAAAAGAAAGCGGATAGTTTAACGCTGGAAATTTATCCTTATAAAAAGTCATCTTTTAACTTATATGAGGATGACGGCATTACCCGCGATTATCGCAAAGGCGCATTTGCCAAAACTTTGATAGAAGTTGCTGCAACTAAAGATGTACAGGTAAACATTCATCCGGCTGTTGGTGATTATACAGGTAAATACCTGCAAAGGATTTATTTATTAGATGTTCATCAAGCTGAGGCACCTAAAAAGATAACTGTAAATGGTGAAAGCTTAAAGATGTACGCTTCAGTAGACCAGTTCAACAAAGCTAAAACCGGTTGCTATTTTAATGCTGATGATAAAAAAGGAACTGTGCATATCAAAACAGCCTGGTTAAAAACTGATAAAGAGCAAGTGGTGACGATATTGAATTGATCGGCATCGAAAAGACTTACGAAGTTTGGTAAACTTCGTAAGTCAAATACAGGTGCACTATTTTAACAATCATTAACAAAAACGCGCCTGTAACATTCGCAAATAAGCTTCATCTTAGCATAAACTACTTATATGAAGCTTAGCCTTACCTGTATCCTGTTTCTTTTCATCAATATCAGCGCGTTTTCGCAGCAAATTACTGTTAGCGGTAAAATAACTGATGAATATAACAAGCCTGTCCCCTTTGCAAGCATCTATGTAAAAAACACCACAAAAGGCACCTCGGCTAACAGCGACGGCGAATATACACTACAGCTCGCCCCCGGAACTTATGATGTACAATATAAAGCCGTAGGATACCAGCAGGTAAGCCGTAACCTCGACCTTAATACAAGCCGTTCGGTTAATGTTGTTTTAAAAACCCAAACCTACCAGTTAAAAGATGTAGTGATCAGCGCTGATGGTAAAGATCCTGCCTACGCTATCATTCGCAAAGCTATAAAAAGGCGTAAGGGCTATCTTAACGAGGTTAATGCCTACAGTTGCGAGGTTTATATAAAAGGCCTGCAAAAATTGCTGGCGGCGCCCAAAAAATTCATGGGTTTTGATGTACAGAAGGCTACCCGTGAGGCCGGGCTCGACTCCAACCGCAGGGGGATAATTTATCTGTCGGAATCAGAATCGAAATACAGCTTTAAGCAGCCCGATAAGGTGCATGAGGAAATGATCTCGTCGAAGGTATCGGGCAGTAACAAGGCGTTCAGCTACAACCGTGTGTCGGATCTGGATGTTAATTTTTATAAAAACATTCAAAACTGGGAAGGCCTGAGCAACAGGCCGGTAATATCGCCCATTGCGGATAACGCCATGTTTTATTACAACTACAAATGGCTGGGTGTAACGGTTGAGAACGGCGAAACCATTGATAAGATACAAGTGATACCCAAACGTGGCTATGATGCCTGTTTCCAGGGTTATATATACATTTTAGAGGGTAGCTGGCGCATTTACGGGCTTGATTTTTATATCACCAAAAAACAGAACATCAATTTTGTTGATACCCTCAAAATAAGCGAGCAGTTTTTCCCGGTGAACCAAAAGGTATGGATGCCATCGTCGGTAAAATTTGAATTTACAGGTGGGCTGTTCAGCTTTAGGGTTGGCGGGTATTATATTTCTGTTTATAAGGATTATGATATAAACCCCACGTTCAGCAAAAATGAATTTAACGAAGTACTGCGGATAACCCGGAGCGTTAATAAAAAAGATTCAGCATTTTGGGAAACCGAGCGGCCCGTGCCATTAACGGATGAGGAAAAAACCGATTACAAAAACAAGGCAGTACTGGCCAGAAAGCGTGAATCCAAACCTTATCTTGATTCGCTCGACAAAGTGAACAACAAATTTAGCCCTGCAGGTTTGTTATTGGGCGGTTACCATTACAGCGACAGGTATAATCATCAATATTATAACTTCGACCCTATTTTAACTTCTATTGGCTTTAATACGGTACAGGGTGTTGAAATTAACTACGGCGCATCCTACAGCAAGCGGGTTGATACTTTAAATAACCGTTACCTGGTGGTTGGCGCCAAAGCAGGTTATGGCTTTGCCGATCAGAAATTCACCGGCAGTGTATATACCAGCATCCCCGCAGGTTCATTTACACTTGGCTTTAAGGCAGGTTCAGAAGTGGTCGACCTGAATAATACCGATCCCATATCGCCATTTATGAACTCGTTATACAGCTTGTTTGAAAAAGAGAATTATGAAAAGCTTTATCAAAAGCAGTATGCATCGGCATCAATATTTAAACGGATCACCGGCGGCTGGCTGGCTACCGCAAGTGCGGAATATGCCGACAGGAAATGGCTGCCAAATACATCATCATACAGCTTTTTTAACCCGGGTGATAAGCAATTCACATCCAATAACCCATTACTACCCAACCAGGATGTGCCTTTATTCCCCGAAAATCAATCATTCAAGATCAGCTTTCGCACCACCTATGATTTCAGCGATAAATATGAAACTTACCCCAGCGGCAGGCGCTATTTGCCATCACCCTATCCAACCATTGGGTTAAGCTTTGTTAAGGGTATTAGTGGCGTGCTTGGCTCCGATGTGAATTATGACCTTTTATCAGCTGATATATCCAAATCGAATATCAGCATGGGTGTATTCGGGCAAACATCGTTTTATGTAGGCGCGGGTAAATTTTTAGATAACAGCAGCCTCTATTACCCAGATTACAAGCAATTTGGCGGTAACGAAGTATTGTTTTACAAAAGCGGGATAGATAGTTTTTTACTGCTTAACTATTACAACTTTAGTACCTATACCGAATATGTGGAAGCACACCTCGAACATAATTTTTCTGGCTTCATCCTCAATAAGATACCATTGATAAGAAAGCTGAAGTTGCAGGAAATTGTTGATGTAAACTATTTAAGTACCTCAACCCTGAAAAATTACACCGAACTGGGTTTTGGCCTGCAATACTTGAATTTCAGGATAATGTATGGCAAATCATTTAACAGCGGCAGTAACACAAACTCGGCAATACGGTTGGGTGTAAGCTTTTAGAAGATAGTTTAATCTTTAATTCGTTTAAGTACCTGCAATTGTTCTGCGGTGCTTAACAAATCGCCCTTGTATTGCCATTCAACGCTGTTGATAACGGTTATCTTACCTAAATAATCGGGGTTGTTTTCATCGGGCAGATCGTTGTTTATTTCTTCCAACTCCAGCGGTTCGGTAAATAAGGTTGATTCATCGCCAAAGGCATCCTTATAAATTTTATAAACGCCGGTATTTTGCAAACCTTTGTCGCCTTTTTTTAAAACAGGCTCAATAATTATTTTTCGTAACGAGCCGTCGGGCTGTATAATACTCAATTGTGCCGCATTGATCATATGGATGGGTTATGATATGAATACAAGGAGAACGCCGGTATTGTTTTATGAGCAAACTCCGGAAACCTAATTCACATGAAACTTATCCCGGTATTCAGAAGGCGTCATACCTACCGATTTCCTGAATATTTTACGGAATGCCTTAGGATCGTTATAGCCGGAATCAAATATGATCTCGGTCATTTGCTTATCGGTTTGTTCCAATAATTTTTTGGCCGCCCCTATGCGTATTTGCTGTAGGTATTCTATGGGCGTAATCCCTATAACCTGTTTAAACCTGCGCACTATGTTTCTACGGCTGGCGGGTATATCCTTAATAATTTCTTCGATGGTACCTGCATCATTATAATTTGCCTCTATTTTTTGCTGTGCCGATGCTACAAGTTCGTCATGATGACTGCGCATGGGCTGAAAGGTGCTAAAATAGGATTGGTTATCCCTATCCATATCGATGGCAAAAAATTTAGCTATATGTATAGCGGTATCCCTTCCGCAATATTTTTGCACCAAATGCAGCAATAAATGAAAGGTTGAGGTTGCGCCGCCGCTGGTATAAAGCCTATCGTCTTCTGTCACCGTTTTATCGGCCTTAAGGTTTATAGCCGGGAATGCCAGCGCAAACCCGTTACAGGCATCCACATGCGTGGTGGCTATTTTGCCATTGAGCAATCCTGTGGCCGCTAATAAAAATGCGCCTGTGCAAAATGTGGCTATTTCGGCACCGCTTTGATATTGCTGTGTTAACCAGGGCAAATATTCATAGTTGGCATTAATGGCCTGCGCCATATCATCTGTATTAAATGACGGTATAAGCACCAGGTTTTTAACAGCTGTTGTTTGGATAGATTCCGACTGATAGCCTTTAAAATATTGGCTATCGCCTGTTGTATGCAGCAAAGTAATGTTAAAGGGCGTGGTTTGCCCGGCGCTGGTGTACAACTTATTTACCGTTTCAAAAACATCAAGTATGGCCGCTATACTTAATAGTCGGTGTTGTTTGGTTATTAATAAGCCTGTTTCAATCATATGGATCAATAATTGGAATTGTAAACATAATAATTTTGTCTCAAATGCCCCCTAACATCGGCTTTTATAGCCGCCCGTTATTTATGAAGGTATTGATAAATTTGTTTTGATGATAAACTAATCAAACAAAAGATGGACGCAGCAGCAACATTTACGGAGATAGACAACACCTTAGCTGATTTTATACAAACGCTTTCATTATTTACTGATGAGCAGATAAACAAGATCCCTTTTGATGGATGTTGGACACCCGGGCAGGTCGCGCAACATGTTATCCTGTCCATATCGGGCTTTGTTGATTTGTTGTATGGCCCCGTTGCAGATACCGACAGGCCAGCGGATAAATATGTAGGCAATTTAAAAGAAACGTTTTTGAATTTCAATATTAAATTCCAATCGCCTGTAGCTGTAATCCCACCGGCTATTGATTATAAAAAAGAAAAATTGTTGCATACCTTAGATCAGCAAAAAAACAACTTACACAAGTTTGATCTAACAACTGATATGACCAAAACCTGTGCGGCTGTTGAAATACCCGTATTTGGATTTTTAACACGTACCGAAGTGGCCCATTTTATTATATACCATACACAAAGGCATGTTCATCAGTTAAAACAGATCTATCAAAAATTAAATCACATTAAATAAACAAGATATGGAACTCATCGAAGTTATTTCAGTACCTGTAAGCAACCAGGAGGCATCAAAGCAATTTTACCTGAACATAGGTTTCCAATTAATTATTGAGGCCCCAATGGGCGATGGCAATAACTGGATCCAGTTAGGCTTGCCCGGGCAGGCTACATCCATATCATTGGTAACCTGGATCAGGAAAATGCCGCCCGGCACTATGCAGGGCCTGGTGCTTAAAACCGCGGATATTGAAAAAGAAGTTGCCGGACTAAAACAAAAAGGTATTGAGGTAAAGGATATTGATAATACTCCCTGGGGCAGGTTTGCCGACTTTTACGACCCTGACGGAAACGGCATGATACTACGTGAAGAAGTATAAAATGATAACCATTAAACCATGTTAAATATGGTAGAAGTTTTCAAAACAAATATTAAAACCCACGGTCTGTCAAAAACACTGATCAGGAAACTGCTTGAGCATTATCCCGAAAGCAGTGTGAATTTCGATTTGGATGATTGCGATAAGGTATTGAGGGTTGAAGGTGATGATATTTGCCCTGTGAAAATAATTAGCCTGCTTACCGCTGATGGCTGCCAATGTGAAGTATTAGAGTGATTTTTAAGAATAACACGGCTTACAAAGCTGCTATACTTTGTAAGCCGTGTTTAAACGCACCTTATTTATAGGTGCTTTTGTGGTTAAAATCAAATATCCTTGATATGGTAAACCCTAACCTGTATTGCCCTTTTGAAAAGCTGGATTGTGTATTGCTTAAATAATTTATCTCATCAACAGCCTGCGCGTTTGTTATATTTAAGGTGAATACGTGGCCGCCTGTTTCTATCTCGATACCAAAACCCAATGGATCATGAAATCCGTTTGCCGTTGTTCTGAAACCAGAGAATGGGTGCGCATAATCAACAATAACGCTCATGTGTTTTGTTACCCTTAAATGCGCCGCGCCCGATAGTGTAAAGAATTGCAGATCGTTATTCCCCGGCACAAAAGGATTAGCCTGGTTCTCGCTCACAAAGCCGGGCGATACCTGTAGGGTAAGTTTTGGCGAAAACTCCCTTGATATAATGCCCTGGGCAAAATAGGAAAGCCTGTCGCTAAAAGTCATGTAGCTATCATACGTATTTATACCCGAGATACCTAACAAGGTGAATGATACCGGTGTGCTGTTATCCTTGGTTTCGTGCAGTATAGCATACTTCAAATCAGTGTTAACTAATTTTCCTATGGTACTTCGGCCAAAATCAATATTCAAATTATCGGTTAAGCCATATTCAAAACCAATGTACACATCGGCAATGGCATCCAGCCCGAAATCTGTTTGACCACCGCCATCTTTCCCTGCAAAATCACCAAAACGGTGGATCACCTGAAAATTAAGCGTATTTTTTTTAACGGTTTCGGTGCTTTGTGATAGTATAAGCCTTGTCGACTTAAACGGCACAAGCGCGTCCTTTTTATCATCGGGGCTCATCGCGTTCAGCAATGAATCGGCAGAGGTTGAACTTTTAGCCGTATCGGTCTTGTGTTTCTGGGCCATTAAACCGCTGCTTATGGTAAGCAGGGCGAATAAAACTAAATATTTTTTCATGCTGGTAAGTTTTTGGGGTTGATTATTTATAAGCACTGTAAGTTGCAGTCACATTCATTTGGATACTTTCGGCAATGTTGTGAAATACTAACCGGGGGATATCAATATGGTGATCGGCGCATTTTACAATAAACTGCGAGGTCATGGTCAGCACCCCTCCTTTTATATCCGCCTTGCCGGTTATTGTCCGTTTTTGTGTAACACCATGAACGGTGAGATCACCGGCAACGGTGATCGGGAAACTGCCATCCTTTGTCAAGTCCAAATGTTCCTGTACTTTTCCTTTGAAGGTGGCACGCGGGTATTTGTCGCTCTCCATATAATCAGAGTTAAAATGCTCCTGCATCAGTTCCTTTGGAAACTTGAATGTGCTGATGGTTACACTAAAGTCCAGCTCGTTTGTCGTAGCGTTGTAAACTGAAGCTCCGGTGTTTGTTTCAGCTTTAATATCTTCTATCGGGGCGCTTGAATAAAGACTTACTTTTGCGTTTTTACAGACATAGAGATCCTGCCCCGCCTGGTTTATGAACCATGCGAGTAAAATAATTGTTATGTATTTCATATTTCTAGGGTTTTGTTAATGAATTTAAGTTCCAGGTAAGCCCTACCGCTACCCCGGTGGTTTGCAACCGCACCTGGCTTGCGCCAACATTTGATAATGGAAGTTTCATATAAGGCTGCATGCTTATACCAACTTTTGAATTTATTTGCCGCTCATAAGTAGCCTGCAGGTTTAATATGCTAAAGAAGTACTTATCAGGGTGTGGTACATTATAATATGCCGGCCCTGTAGTAGTCGCGCTCCCATAATTGAAATCATAATTCTCATGTAGCATCAGGTATGACGATACACCGGTACCTATGGAAAATTTGTTACGCCGTTTATGATACAATTGATAATCGATATTTAAAGGTATATCAAGCATACGGCAATTGGCCTGAACGCTTACCGGGTTTGTTTGAAACTGATAATCGGTATGGTACTCGGCAAAATCTGTCATATATGGTTTTGCAGAATAAGTTGCACCAGTGCTGATAGTAAATTTTTTAAACACGCCTGCCGAGAATAACAAACCCACATTAGTCCCAACCTTGCTTTGCTGCAATGAATTTACGCCGTTCAGATCGGACGAAGCAAGTACGCTTAACGCATATTGGGGCCTGTACGCTGCGGATGTTTTAACTTTTATCCTGTTTACTGATGATGCCCCATAATTTGGCTGAGGCAATACATTTACAGGGCTTATACTTTTATCACTCAGCGTTACAGGCGCTATAACCGCCGACTGGCTAAAGGCTACCAGGTTTGAACTTGTTTGCCTGTTTTTTGCAATTTGGTTGTACCCGGTAGTATCGCGACGGACTCCATCAGCGGATGTTGTTAATGTTGGTTTGTTTTTGGAGCGATAATTGGTATTTGTTGCATTATTAGCAAAATTGGCAGGTGATGTAGTGTCTTGTTTCCCCACAACTTGTCGCTGTATGGATCCGCCGCTTTTACCGGGATTTTTTTGTAGCTGATATTGACTATCATGTTTTGCTTTCTGATCATTTGCAGCAGTTTGCTGTGGTTTTTGATGATGTATAACATCCGGCCTGAAAAACCATAGCCCAAAAAATACCAGTAATAAAGCGGCAACACCACTTAAAACAGGCAACCAATAAATAATGCCGGGGCGTTTTTTACCCTTATCAAGCATTGCTTCCATAGCATCCCAATCATCCTCTCTGTAAGCAGGATGTCCGTCGGGGTTTTCAAGCCCGCCTTTAAAGATGTTATCTAAATCTTTATCCTTCTCCATTATTCCCAAGTATTTTTATTGAAAAGAAAACCATTCATATCGATGCCATTAAAAGCAACTATCGAATTAAAGTCCATCCCTCCATTATATTTTCGTTTGTCGGCCATAGCATCGGCCTCAAATATCATTTGCTTTAGTTTTTGCCTTGCCTTATGCAGGTTTGATTTGGATGTACCTGCATTTATATGCAGCAGTTCTCCTATCTCCTCATGCGTATAGCCTTCAATAGCAAACAGATTAAACACGGTTCGGTAAGCTTGCGGCAATTGCTGCACCATTGCCAAAAGGTCTTCATACCTCAGGTTCCTGTCGGCCATATCGCCATCGCTGATGTGTTCCGCCTTTTCCAGATCCTCGGCATAAGCCATTTTAAGGTTTGAGCGGTAATAGTCGATAGACGTATTTACCATTATTTTGCCCAGCCAGGCTTTAAATGGCTTGCCATAATCGTAACTTTCTATCTTCGTAAATACCTTAAAAAAACCCTGGTTCATCACTTCGGCAGCTTCATCCCTGTTACCGGCATAACGCAGGCATATACCCATAGAAAAGCCATAAAATGCTTTATACAGCATCTTTTGGCACTTTCTGTCCTGCTTTAAACAGCCCCCGATAAGTTGATGTAACTCTTCTTCGCCCATATGGGTTATAAACTTGATAGCTTAAGTAAATGTCGTGTTAATCTTTCCTTATCACGCTCGGTAATTAATAAAGGTTGCCTGCGGATAAAAAAAAATGAAATTTTAATAAACAGCACACTTATATTTTAAAAAGATAAGCCCATGTAAGCTACGGTTTTGTTTTTATTTGTTATAATTGTTTATGCGCCCGGTATTTATCCCACCCTATATAAGCACCTATTTAAATACTAAGGTTTATACCGCAAACGAGCTTGCCGCCATTAGTATAGCATATAAAAACCTGCTTAAAGGCCAGCCGGAAGTTTCAATAGTAATGCCTGCTTATAACGAAGAGGCTACCATAACGCAAACGCTTGCATCGTTGTGCAACAATTTAACGCAATATGCTGTTGAAATAATTGTAGTTAATAATAACTCCAACGATCAAACCGAAAAACTGGTAAAGGCCTGCGGGGTTACCTGCCTGTTAGAAACTACGCAAGGCATTACCCCTGCGCGCAATGCAGGCCTGGCAAAGGCAACAGGCAAATACATTTTAAATGCCGATGCCGATACCATATATCCAAAAGATTGGATTGAAGAAATGATAAAGCCGCTGGCCAATCATAATGATGTAGCCATTACTTACGGCAGGTTCTCATTCATTCCGGTTGGCAGTACGGGGCGTTTTACTTATTTTTTTTATGAATACCTGTCTGATCTGAGCAAATTATATAATAAACGTTTTAAAACCGAGGCCGTAAATGTTTATGGGTTTAATTCGGGCTTCAGGCGCGAACAGGGTTTGCAGGTTGATGGCTTTAACCACCCGCCCGGTACTAACGAGGACGGCTACCTGGCGCTTAAGTTAAAGGAAAAAGGATTTGGAAAGCTTTACCAGGTAACCAACCCTAAGGCTATTGTGTGGACAACCGACAGGCGCATACAAATTGACGGCGGCCTGTATAAAGGGCTGGTAAAGCGGGTGAAACGAATATTTAATATAAAATAAGTTTTATATTAAAGTCTCCCCAACAGGGGGAGATTTAGAGGGGGCTTTATCCCTGTTTATTAAATATCTCCGGAAATTCCTGCGTCAAATTTAATAGCACATCATTTATTACTGCGTCAAGTTCAGTTACCTGTAAATTAAGCTGCTGGCGATTACTATTTTCATAATTCTCCAATCCGCGAATAACATCTTTTAATGAGTAAATACCGAAGTGGCTGATGGATGGCTTTATTTTATGCGCTACTTTTGCAGCTTCGCTCCAATTTCCCTCACTGGCTGCTGTTTTAATAGCCGCTACATCAATTATTACATTTTCAGTAAACACTAAAAGCAGTTTTTCTAAAAATTGCGGATTATTATCGCATAACGCATTTATCACTGTTAGGTCATAGGGTCTATTTCCGTTATTTTCAGCGCTGTTATCCATTGATGATTTTTATTGATATTGGTTTCCAAGATATTAAATATATCGCTTAGTTTTAGTTCAACATTTAACGATAAATACCGTATAAAGGAATTAGTTTAACTACTTGTTAAGAAAAGCCCTTATATGTTTATAAATCATTAATAAAACCTTAATTATGTATCAAAATTTCAAAAAACATAGTATATCTGATCAATTTTAATTATTTTAGCTTCACCCTTAGATGTCGTCTATGAATCCAGCTAATGCTAATAAAATCAAAATCCTTATTGTTGAGGATGATGTGTATATGCAGCTTATTTTAAGGGAATTTTTAGGCAATATTTATGAAACAGAAGTTTGCGTTAACGGAATGGATGCCCTCGCAACTATTCAAAACGGCAATATACCAAACCTGATCATATCTGATCTGAATACATCAAAACTTAGCGGCCTTGAATTATTGGGCCAGCTACAGGCAAGTGATTTTTTTAAATCCATCCCGGTTATCATCGTATCGGGCGAGGATAGTTCCGAAAAAAGGATATTGTGCTTAAATAGCGGTGCCGATGATTATATTGTAAAGCCATTTAACCCTGCCGAGCTTGAAGCACGTGTAAGAGTGATATTAAGAAGAATTGGTAAACAGTCCCTGTACCATGAGTGATCCCACTTCATTAAAAAGTAACCAGATAATTGTATTGCTTCGCGCGGATGATGAATTATACGCATCATTAATAGCTAAATGCGATTTTGAAGGCAGGCAGTTTATCAATTTTAATGATGATGGGGTGATGTTTGATGAATGGGAACAGAAAAAGCTTAATGTAGTAGCTATAGTGTCGAAAAGCGACATATTAGGCAAGTATGGCGTAAACCTTATTGATAGCTTTAATAAAAGAAAGATAAAACCCATACCCATACTGTTAATTGGCAAGCACCTGGATAAAAACCTGCGCAAAATTGCATTAAGCGCCGGGATAACCGACTTTTTTGTTAGGCCCGCTAACATTGAGCATGTTGAAACAAGGCTTAATTTTTTAATTAATAACTGGGCCGACCTACAAAATAAATTAGATAAGAAAGCCATCACCCCTTACAAAACACCCGCCGGTAAGCGTGCTTTTGATCTTTTCTTTTCGGGCTTAGCGTTGCTATTTCTGTCGCCGGTTTTTTTATTGGTTTATATATCCATAAAGCTGGAATCAAAAGGGCCGGCCTTTTATTATTCGTACCGGGTAGGTACAGGGTACAGGGTTTTCAAGTTTTATAAGTTCAGATCGATGTATGTGAATGCTGACAGGCGCTTAAAAGACCTGAAGCACTTAAACCAGTATAATATTGATGCCGCTGCTAATGGTACTGAAAAAGAGGGCAAAAACAACACTACAATCTCTCTGTGTAACGATTGTTTATCGTACGGAAAATGCCAGTTCCCATTATATGCCGATAAAATAAGGTGGTGCGAAAAGCAATATATCGATTCAAGAAAAACCAATAGCGGATCGGCATTTTTTAAGATAAAGGACGACCCGCGCATTACCAAAGTAGGCAATGTGATACGTAATTTAAGCATTGATGAATTACCGCAGTTGTGGAATGTATTTATCGGCAATATGAGTATCGTAGGAAACCGACCCCTGCCATTATACGAGGCCGAAAAACTCACCACCGATAAATATGCTTTGCGTTTTGCCGCACCCGCAGGAATAACTGGCTTATGGCAGGTTGAAAAACGTGGTAAAGGGGATATGAGCGAGGAAGAAAGATTAGCGCTTGATAACACCTATGCCCAAAACCACAGCCTGATTAATGATGTGAAGCTGATATTTAAAACAATCCCCGCCCTGCTGCAAAAGGAGAATGTTTAAACCCTTACCCAGGTTTCGGTTTTATGATCGTATTGCTTTATTACCTTTGCCGGGTTACCTGCCGCTACTGAATACGGGGGGATATTTTTAGTTACTACTGCCCCACCTGCTACTACACTATGTTTGCCGATAGTCACCCCTGCTGTAATAACCGCGTTCGCGGCAATCCAGCAATCATCCTCAATAATTATAGGCGATACGATAACCTGTTGTTTATGGATGGGCACATTAACATCGGTGTATTGATGGTTTAGCGCGCTAACAACAATATTTTGTGCAAATATTACATTGTTGCCAATATTTACCGGGCCGATGATAACATTGCTCATACCGATGAGTGTATTGTCGCCAATAATAACATCACCAACGCCGTTGTTTATGGTACTGAAATCTTCAATGGTAGAATTTTTGCCTAATTCGAATTTATTAAATGGCAAAACATCCATACGAGTACGCCATTTTATGGATGAACCCCTGCCCCGTTTATGTACGAACGGATTTACGAACCATTGCACCCATAGCCTTGGCCTTGCCTCGTTAGCAGGCACCAGCAAGCGATGAACAAATCTCTTTAACCCTGGGTTACCCCTTACAGTATCTTTTATTGACATGAGCTATAAAACGTAAATATACTATTGCCTTTTTGCTTTTTCCCATATAGCGCTTTGTTTACCGGCAGCAAAACGGATAATACCCATCACCACCGCATAATTCATCATGCAAAAGTAGTAGGGAATAAAAAATATTTTGATCTTGATATGCCGCTCCTCCATTATCCAGCCCGAAATGGCCAGCAAATAAAAGCCAACCTGGGCAAGCAAAAGTAATTGATAGGTAAGCTCAATGCTACCTGTAAAAACTATATACAGGTTAATGATCAGCGCCAGCATCATTAAAAAAGGCACAATAGTCCACCGTAGCACCCGGTGACTAACATATTGAAAAGTTAATACAGGCAACGGAAATGGATTAAGCAAAGCCTTGAGCCAAATGATAGATTGAATACCTCCGGCGGCTATCCTTATCTTCCGTTTCAGTTCTTCGGTCACATTTTGCGACGCGGCCTCGGTTGCAAATGCTTCGGGCTCATATATTACACGGTATCCTTTTTGGGCTACCAGTAACGATATCATAAAATCATCCAAAATTGTATTTTCGGGTACGGGTTGATATAAGGCAGTGCGTATGCTGAATAATTCACCGGCGGCGCCAACTACTGAATATAATTCCGAATCCCAGGCTTTTAATTTTGATTCGTATTTCCAGTAAAAACCCTCGCCTGCGGTGGCGTTCGCCGCATTGGCATATACGCGCTTCTCGCCTGCTACTGCCCCTACCTTTGCATCGCTGTAATGGCGGCAGATATTTAATAAAGCATCGGCATTTAAAAAAGTGTTGGCATCGGTAAAAACAACAATTTCGGTAGTTACGGTATCCATGGCACGGTGTACAGCGGCTATTTTGCCTTTGCGTTCATCGCTGTGCAGATGGTGTATTTGAGGATAGTTTGCAACTATGGCGGCCGTTTGATCCGTTGAGCCATCGGTAACAAAAATAAATTCCAGCTTTGCTGCCGGGTAGTTTAAGTTTAAGCTATTGTTTATTTTTTCATCTATTAGGCCAGCTTCATTATAGGCGGCTACAATTAACGTGCAAGTGGGTAGCTTGTCGGCATCAATAATGGGTAATATAGGCTTACCGGCTACAATCCGTTTTATTTTTACCAGGATAAATAATAGTATGCCATAGCCAAAAAACGCATAAAAGGCAATGAACAAACTTAACCAGAGTAATATTTTCATGCCTGTTTAATGGGATAACCTAATTTTTTACTTCCGGTATTTTGTGTAATGTTCCACCATATGGCTTTAAAAAGCAACCCGGTGAAACCATGATATCCATTTTTAAGGTATGATAAAACGTTGCGGGGCACCACAATGCTCATAAAGTAAATATAAAAAATAAACCTTGCCTGTGCGGGCGCGTTGCGGCGGATAAACAAGATCCGGTTGCGGTTCATGAAATATTCTTTTAAGCCGCTGGCTTTGCCTACCGAAACAGACTCCTTATGATATATTAGCGCCTTTGCTTCAAACCAAACCTGGTAACCTGCTTTTTTAATATGATCGCACCAATCCATTTCTTCGTAGTATAAAAAGAAATTCTCGGCCATTAAGCCTGCTTTATCAATAGCTTCTCTTTTTACCATCATAGCGGCGCCGTGGGCGTAGGCGGTTGGGCCGCTTTTATCATCGTACTGGCCTTTATCAACCTCAAACTGGCCTATACAATTATTGCGGCAGGTATAATAATTCATTGGGGTAAAGCCAGCGTACTGGATCACATCGGGTTGATCATAGTACCTGATCTTTGGGGATAGGATACCAATTTCGGGTTGCTTATCTAATACGTCAACAAGGGTGGGCACCAAATTTCCGCTGAATTCGGTATCGTTATTCACAAAAAACAGGTATTCGCCAGTGGCTTGTGATACGCCCAGGTTATTACCGCCAGCGAAACCGAGGTTGTTTTCTGAGCGTATAAATTTAACCTGCGGATATTTGAGTTCCCATCGCGGTACGTCATTAACCTCGCTGCCATTATCTACAACAATTATCTCTATATTCGGATAAGTATTGGTTGAATTTATGGATGATAAAAGTTGCTCCGTAACGAAACTTTGGTTAAAGTTTACCGTAATGATGGAAACGCTGTTCATTTGTTTTTATACGAGATCATACCTGTTAAAGATCAGCTGAAAAGTAAAGATTAGAATTGAGTATCAAAAATAATATTAAAAAAGAACGTGCCGATTTTCATCCCGCTGATGAAAATGAAGCAGCTATTGAAAAAAAATTAAATGAGCTGATAGATCTGATTTCAAAAAGCGATATCGACAGCGAAACAGCTAAAGCATTTAAACAACGTTTTGACCATGCTATAAACAAGCCCGGCATATCACGCAATCAGCTCAATCCTGATGATATGAATGCTTTGCAAGGAGGATTGACGGATGATTTTGGCATACTTTTATCAAACAGCCAGTTTCATAACAAGCCATTAAAAAAATACAGGGTCGGCATACGCCTGTCAAATATAGTATTGTTTGCCATTAGCATTACCATGATAACGCTTGGGTTTGGTATGATCATTATGCCTGCGCCTCCTTTTTTTGAGATGTTCCCCATTTTTTATTTTAATCCAAATGATGGTATCACCATAATGGACTTGATATCATTGATAGTCATATTGGCCGGGGTGTATTTTTTGATCAAGGCCATTTACCGGGATACTGCCCGCACAAAACAATTATAAAACCGATCTAAGCTTTTTGCGGGCGGAATTTCTGCCAGGTTTGTATCAGCAGGGCCTTACTTTCGGTATAACCAACCGAGTACACATCCCAAAATGAAAATTTATTGTATTTATTGAGCGCCCAGTAGCCTATGATCACCCCAACCAAAATTGGCATTACTGTAGTTACGGCTATACCGTAGATGTTACCGAAAAGTTTAATACCCAATACATCAAAAATAATGTTGGTTGCCAGCATTACCAATAACTTGTAAAAATTGAGCTTCGGCTTGTTTATTACATCCAGGGTGAGGGCAAAAAACCTGTCGGCCGGGTATAACAGCGCAAAGACCAGGAAGAACCGGAATGTGTTTGCTGCCTGTATACCGGCTACGGTACCGGCCCATTTACCGCCGCCTACTAACTGAATAGGGATATTAGCCAGCAGCAGGCCGAGTATCACTATCGGGATGAGCATAAAAGTGACCATCCCCACGTACTTTTTCATCACATAAATTACACTATCTTTTTCGGTACTATTAAACGCAGTTGATAATGAAGGCATCGCGGTAGCAGCAAAGCTTCTTAATAATATTTCAACTGCTTGCATAAAGTTTTGGCCAAGGTTAAATATCGCCACTGCGCTATCGTTGAGCATGGTTTTGATGATAAACACATCCGAAAAACCCCAAAGATTGGCGCTTAACGAAGTGCCCACACTGAATTTGCCAAAATGGTATAGTTCAGCTATAGTGCCCTTGGTACGTTTACCTATGGTGTTGATGCGCGACCACCCCTTAACCAAAGTAAAAATACTGGTAACAAAATGGGCAAATATATAAACGAAAATAACGCCTGATAAACTCATCTTTTTAAAAATGATGAGTAAGATAATATATACTAAAAAGCCACCCTGGTTAACTAACCTTATGTATAAAAGTTTGTCGAACCGCTGTTCACCCATAATAACACAACTACCGATGAACCAGGGTAACATGCATACGAAGCAAATGGAGAAAAGACGGATCAGCAGGATATAATCCTGATCGTGAAACTGTTTGACGAAAAAGTAAAAAGGAATATTAATAAGGACTAACAGGCCAGTAATACATATACCGACAAACCAGGTTGAGCCTGCTACATCTTCGGCACGTTCGGGACTTGCGCCGGCGTAAAATTTGATAAAAGCAGTAGTTAAAAAACCTGAGCGTATGCTATCTATCAATACAATGGTAGTGCTAAAAAACACCCAGGTGCCAGTATCGCTAACCGGTAGATAGCGATATATGATGGCAACGGTAAGCATACCAAGACCGGACATGATAACATTGCCACTTAACGACAGGAAGTGTTTATTTTTAATTACGGCACTTACTTTTGACGGCATACAGTTGCAAAGATATACGACAATATTAATATACAATAAAATACTTATATCAATGTAATTTTTGGCATATTAGCTTTAATTATGGAGGTAAACGAAGTTTATTTCGAGAACATTACGCTATTAATAACCCATTACAACCGCAGTAGTTCGCTGGAGCGGTTGCTGCATACCTTTGTTAACCAGCACATAAAATTTGCTAATATAGTGGTATCAGATGATGCCAGCCAGCCTGCACATCTTGAAAAGCTGGAAACATTAAAAAACAAATTTAATTTCAGGCTGATAACTACCCCTGTAAACAAGGGTTTAGGTAATAATATCAATAAGGGGCAGGATGCGGTAACTACACCCTATACCTTATATGTGCAGGAAGATTTTGAACCCAAAGAGGCATTTGCCGTGCATTTTAAGGATGCCCTGGAACTAATGGATAAAGATGCCGGCCTGGATATCGTCCGTTTTTATGCTTATTTCAGTTACCCTTACTTAAAACCGTATGCCAAGGGTTTTTCAGAGATGCTATTTAAACCGGGCTTATTTGCCGCCAACCATCTTAAATTTTACGTTTACAGCGATCACCCGCATTTGAGGCTCAGTAATTTTATGCAAAAATTTGGCCGTTACCCCGAAGGTATCAAGGGTGATATTACCGAATACCGCATGGCGCTTTCATTTGTACAAAAGCATGGCCGTGGATTATTTTTTAATAACTTTAATGAGCTGTTTTATCAAAAGAATTCGGCTGACGAACCTAGCACCATGAACCGCAGCAGCTGGCGTGAAAGTAAAAACCCGGCGGCTTTAGGTTTACGGGCCATTTACCTGAAATTTAAGCTGGTAAAATGGAGCTGGGATTATTTTTTCAAACATTATAAACATTAATGGTTTTGAATATAGCATGAAACAGCAGTTTGATACCATCACCTTATTAATTACCCATTATAACAGGAGCCAATCATTAGAACGGCTTTTGAAAACATTTAGCCAGCAGCAGATAGTGTTTGGCGATATAGTGGTATCTGATGATGGCAGCAAAGCTGAACACCTTGACAACCTAAAAAAAATTCAGGGCACCTATCCTTTCCGCTTAATTACTACGCCTGTAAACAAAGGGCTTGGCCATAATATTAACAAAGGCCAGGATGCTGTAAATACCCCGTATACCTTATATGTGCAGGAGGATTTTGAACCTTTAGCAAACTATGGCGTGCATTTACAGGATGCCTTAGAAATAATGGCCGAACGCGCTGATATAGATGTGGTTAGGTTTTATGCCTATTTTAAATACCCATACCTTAAGCCATACAGAAACGGGTTTTCCGAGATGATATTCAATATCTTATATCCCGGTTATCGTAAGTTCCATTGCTACAGCGATCATCCGCATTTAAGGCGCAGCACTTTTTTTGAGAAGTTTGGCCGCTATTCCGAAGGTCTTAAAGGCGACAGGACGGAATTTTTAATGGCCGTTTCCTTTCTGAAAAATAAGGGCATGGCTATGTTTTACGAAGATTTTAAGGGCTTATTTAACCAGGTAAACTCCTCAGACGAGCCAAGCACCATGAAACGCGGCAGTTTGCGCCAAAGCTCAAATTTTGTTATAGTTGTTGCAAGGGCGATCTATCGTAACCTGAAACATAATTACGATTATACCATCGCGAAGAAAATAAAAAAATCATCTTAGCGCTTAGGGGCCTGTTTATACTGCAATCCCGTTTCAATAATACCGGCTATTGCATCTGCCCGTATGGCCCAGGTATTTTGCCGGGCAATTTCTAAACGATAGGCCAGTTTATCAGCGTTATCATTTGCCAGGATATCATTTAAAGCATTGGTAAAGGTATCAGCATCGCTGCAAAAGCTTACTGCCTTATGGGTATAGTCTTTAAGGTCGGTATTAAAATCGGTAATCACTACAGGCTTGCCTGCCCCCAGGTATTCAAACAATTTTAAGGGGAAGATAGTGGCGCTAACCTCATCCTTTTTAAATGGGATGATGGCTATGTCGAAGCCTTTGAGCATGTTAGGCATTTCGTCATAAGGCACCTGGCCGGGCAAATATACATTTGGTGTAGTAAAAATCCATTCGGGGATATGCTCGTTGATAGCCGGGCCTGCAAATACAAAACTCTTATCTGGGTTTGTATTGATTACAATTTGCATCAGGTCGTAATCTATCCGGCGCTCAATGCTCCCAAAATAACCTATAATTGGTGTGGGTATGTCTTTTAGTTTTGGATGAACAGGCAGATCCTTATCTAAAGCCTTTGAGTTGTGCGAAAGATCAGCCGCGTTTGGTACAAAATAGGTATTGGGGTTAATTTTTAATTTTTCGTTATATAAAGCCTTGCTGGTACATATAACCATATCGCTTTCGGTAACCAATTGCAGTTCCGATACTATCCCGTGTTTCATATCATAAGGTGTTATCATCGGGTCGATACACTGGTAAATGTTTAGCGCCGGTTTTAAAGCTTTGCCAATGCCGGGATAATGGAAGTTAAAGGAGTTGATAAAAACGAAATCACCCATCTTATTTTTTTCGAGTATATTTTTTATCCTTTTTACAATTATCCCTTCGTTAATTTTTAAAAACCGCCTGAACCTTTTTCCTTCGGGAATAAAATTGATGGGCGCTACTATGGGCAATATTAATCTTTTTAAATTGGGGAGATCCGTATCTAAAAGTGCGTCATCGGCATTAAAAAGTGCTTTTTTAATAGATGAAAATGCTTTTGAACTTTTGTTTTTAAGATAATCCTTAACGGTAAACGGATATTGAATATAGTAAACAAGTGTTTCCTGGGCCAGGTTACGCGCTAAAAATAACGATGTAGCCTCGATCGGACTATCGTACCGCATATTACTGAAGATAATTATGGGTTTTTCTTTCAATCCCGTGTTTGATTTACCGCTCGTGTTTAATATGGCACTGTATATTTCCTTAATGCTGTTTGCCCATGTATGTGTTGATGCAAATTTTACACGTTGCTTTTGTAACGCGGGCGAATCTTCCCGCAACGCTTTTTCTATACATTGCACGTATTCTTCGTGCGTATCACACAAATAAGTATGATCCTCAAAAACGCTCATGGCTTCTGTTTTCGTGGCGATAACAGGTTTGCCCATAGCGAGATACTCGTCAATTTTACGGGGATAATTACCTACGGTTATCTCATTTACAATTTGCGGGTTTAAACAAACATCAAATGCATTAACATACGCGGGTACCTGGCCCCCGGGTTTAATGCCCAGGAAATATATATTTTTGATATGGTGGAGATCGCTGTTTTTAAATGCTTCATCCTCGGGCCCAACTAAAACAATGCTATAATCAGGCCTTTGAAGCGCGATATATTTTAGCAGATCAATATCAAGCCTTATTTGCTGCAAAACACCAATATAGCCAATTACAGGTTTTTTAATACTTGCTATATCACCAGGAATATGGCCTTTGTAATTTGCAAAATCATCAATATCGCAACCTTGACCAACATAAAACGAATTTTTATTGTATTGCCTGCAATAATTAGCCAAAGTAACCGAGTTGGCTACACACAAATCGCTTTTGGCAATAAGCTGGGGTTCGAGTTTTTCGCCATGCCTTTTCCAATAATTAATAGTGAGCAGGTAATCGCGCGAATAGTAGATGCTTACCTTAGGTTTAAGCAGTTCTTTAAGGTAAAAACCCCTGAATATATCATTATCATTAAATAATATAAAGTTACTAAAGCCAAGCTGTTTTATGGCCCTTTTTATAGAGCCGGCAAAACGCTTATTATTTATTTTGTTTAGGATATTATAAATGAGATGGGGCTTTATCCAGTTGATGGACTCAATGATCCTGTCGGGGTAATAAACCCACAGGTTGGGTTGTATCTGAACAATATCCTCTTGTTTTTTATTGATGATATCTATTCTTTTCCTAACCCCGGGCCTCGACCTGTGTTTTATAACTGTAACCCTGTCGAGCGGGCTGTTAACATATAATACGCGGTTATTCTTGCTGAATTCAAGCGCTATGTTTTTACTGTTACTACCTATCTCAACATCCCAGGGTTGCTGGCCGATCATTATGATATCGCAGTTTTCAATAGTATCAGGTATGCTCATATGGTTTGTCGCGATCATATAAAAGGCTGTACCTGCAGGGTTTTGGCCTTTTCCTCTTTTAACGCTATATCAAGCCTAAGGGTTATATTAATTAAAGCGGCCTCAAGATAAAACAAAATATTGGATGGGAACTGTACCAATGCCTCCTGCGGGAAATTGGCGAGGTTATAGGCAAAGATAACCAGCGTCATGGCGAGGCAATAGGCTTTCAGCTCGGGGTTCTCTATTTTGTAATAATTGTTTATACCTGTTTTCATGATCACGAACATAAAAATGCAAAACAGCAATAGCCCGATCCAGCCATCTTCAACAGCAACCCTTATGTAACCGCTATCGGGTGGGAAGTGGGCCAGATAGGAATCAGGTGCAAAACGTTCGCCCCACTCCCCTGTTGCGCCTAAGCCGCCACCTAAAGGATGTGATACAATATAAGGCTGGATCTTTTTCTGGTTCCTCTTTCTTAAATTATAGGAATCATCATTATTTGGCTTGAACGCGGTTTGAAAGCGGTACAGGTTTGGGTTTGAGGTTGGCACTTTTATTAAAAAGGCAAGAAACAAACCCGCGATAATGGTAAATATCAGCACCTTTTTATTAAACCTGAGTATCCCGAAAAGAATAAGCGCAGCAGGTATTAAAACATTGGCGCCGCGTGTGCCCGAAAACAGCATCGCATCTAAAAAAAACAGGGCCAGCATACCAAGCGCTATCTTTTGCCATAATTTTAAAGGCAGTGTTACTAAACAAATAATAAAAATGCTGGGCATAACCATATTATAAGCAAATGCCACAGGATCAGAAAAAATAGAAAACTTACGCCAATGCCCGTCAATAAAAAGCAGGTCGGCTATGCCGGGCGAGTTTAAATAAGCAAGCTCATGCGAATTAAAGCCAATATATTCCTGCTTAAAGCCATAAGCTGCGCCGATAAACGTTAATATCAACCAGATAACAAACAGCAGCCTGATGTATTTTACCGACCTGATGTTATACATGAAAATAAAATAGCTTAATGCAACTATGGCTACCGACCGTATAGTATACACCCATGCCATTTGTGATGCCGCATCGGGGTTGATCACTTCTATCAGGTTATAACCAAGCCACATAAATATTACTATAGTTATAGGGCTTTTAAAAATGGCCCAGTTCTGTTCTTTTTTTATTTTGATAAGAACGCCTAACAATAACAATACCTGCAGGGCATCCATCATAGTGCCTATCGGCCCATCAACCCCTAATTGCGCCACCACAAAAAGCATGTAAGCCATTACAATTAGTATGATGATACCAAATTTTGGATAAACAACTATGCAGTATATCAGCGGTAAAATGGCAATGCCCAGTATGAGCAAAATGCCAAAAACAATCCCAAAAGCAGCAGTACCAAGGGCTACGCCTATCGCGATGATGAATAGCAGTATAGCCCCGGTAGTATTATACAACTTTTCGACCAAAAAAACGCGCTTAAGGGTTTGTAGAAACCCTTTGTTAGCCTTTTTGGGGGGGGCGTATATTGTTTTATGATGGGCAATGTTTTCCACTAAAAAAATAATATCTTAAAAAAGAATATAAATGTGCTCAAAAAAGCTACGATCAGGGCTATGATGCGCGTTATTCGCTGAACCTTTATTTTTAAGGGAACAACTTCTTTAGCCTGCAATGCTTTTTCAGATGGTTCAATTCTCATCGGCCTTTAATTTATCTGTTTCAGCAATATCACTGTTATAATAATGGGTAGTGGCTACCGAATGCTTGTTGGCCTTACCAACTTTTAATAACGACAGCACCTGGTAAAAAACAAACTTCGGGATGTTGATGAGCGATTGCCAGATACGCTTATCGGTATCGGATTTGGCTAACGCGATATAAAAACCTGTCACAAATACGATCAAGCCGGCCAGCCATACAAATACGGCGGTTGTGCTGATAAAGAAATTGGCCAGCATGCAAAAAATAGATAGTATCAGAAAAATGAATAAGGGTGGGCGCAATAATACCAAGCCGAAAACAAATTGATTACGACTAAAATTCCTTATTCCTTTATATAATAGCGCAAAACCAAACTTAAAGTACCTGAACCAGGTATTTATCCATCGTGAGCGCTGTTTAACCAACTGATCGGCATGGGTGGTTTTTTCATCGTAAACAATGGCTTTATCAGTAAATGCAATCCGCAGGTCGCGCCCAACTATGATGGATTGTAAAACTTTGTCAAACCCGGCGCCTGTTATATCGGTATTTTCAAGGCTATCGCGGTACAGTTGTGTGGTAAATGCCATGCCCGAACCTGCCAGCGTTGCCGATGAACCTATGCCGAACAAGATCTTCCCATCGTAAAAATGGTAATAAATATCGCGGGCAGCATCAAGGCAGGCGTAAGTGGTATTCAGGTTTTTTGCTTCTCTAATGCCCTGCACCGCTAAAAACCCCTGTGCGAAGTATTTATCAAGTTCGTGCAGGTATTCGGGGGCGACAAGATTATCACTATCGATAATGGTTAAGTGTGTATGCGGGCGTTTAAAATGGCGGATAGCATAAAAATGCGAGCGGGTATTACTGGCCAATGTTTCTTCTGGGCGTAACAGTATCACACGTTCATCGTTAAAGCTGAGGCCGGTTATATCGCAATTATCGGCAACAATATAAATCAGGTAGTTACTGTAATGAAGCTTTAACAACGAGGCTATTACACTGATGAGCGAATCTGTTTGCTCATACGCGGTAACTATTATGCCATAATCATCTTCGGGGGCTTCGGGTAAAGTTTGAAGGGATTTTTTATAGCAAACGAAGAGTACAATTGGCAAATACAGGTTGTATCCAATTAAAACCTGCAGTAGTATCCAAATTACCCATATCATTGCCATTTTGAAAAATATTAGGTTTTCACCTGCCTGTTATCGCCTGCTGTTTTTTATTCTTCGGCTTGTTGTGGGCTAATACCTGATTTATGAACCACGTTTAATACCCAGCCTATAAACTTGCCATCCAGGTTTTTCATATAATCCACTTGTACCATCTGGCTATCTTTAATTTTTTTATTTGCTTCAAATACGGTTAATATTTTATCGGCAAACCTGTTCCACTCCTTTGATTTGTTAAGGGTACTTAATGATGATGCCTCGATAATAATGATATCAAAAACGCTCCTAAGCCTTTCAAATTTCTCTTTAATAATATTTTCACCGCTTATCTCGTACAGCGAACCATCGCCCCCCTTATTGCTCAATACAGTTATTTTATATGAGCTTTGTGAAGCAAACCCCGGTATTGCACCGGTAATATAATCTTCAACAAATATTTTTGACTTAACAGACCGGGTGATGGCCGGGTTGTGAAAGTTACCATCTATCAGCAGCACCTTTTTATTTACCAGCGAATAGGCGTAAGCAAGGTTTGTGGTTAAAAAGGTTTTACCCTCGCCATTTGACAGGCTGTTTATGAGCAATACTTTACTGTTGATCATCTCGCTGTCAACCTCAAACCTGATGGATTGGAGCAGGTTCCTGAACTGGTATGTTTCGGCATCGGGCCGTTGGTCAGTCCAAACCCTGCGCAGGTCGATGGTAGAGGTGCTTAACAGGTTCAGATAACCTAAAACCGGCTTGCCTGTTCTATTGGCTAATTCGGCGGGGGTTTTTATGGTATCGTCAAAAAAGTACAGCAGGAAGAAAACCAGCAGGCAAAATACAAAGCTTATGATACCGCTTAATATTACCAGCAGCATTTTTTTTGATGGTTCGGCTATACCCGGCATAGCTGTTTCCAACTGCTTAAGCTCGGCGGTGTAATTGGCATCAAGACTGGTTTGATTGTATTTATTCAGGATATCGAGGTATTCTTTTTGAGCTACATCTATCGCGCTTTCATCCTGCTGCACCACGGCCTCGTGCGGTACAATGGCATTAAGCTGGTTATTGAGCCTTACCAAGCCCTCCTGTAACGAACCTATACTGTTTTTTGCCAGTTCATAAGCTACCTCGAGTGTGAGCCGTTCATTAACAAGGTTTTGCTGGCTCGCTAACGGGCTGGTTAAATATTTATCTGATGATTCCAGTATCTTTTCGTTTACCAGATGCTGCAATGAATCGATACTGGCCTTATACATATCATTAAGATTGCTTTGGATATATTGCTGGTTAAGCATGTTTAACTGATCTGTAAGGTTTACTATATTTTGACTTACCGCAACATTCATGCTCTCCAGGTACTTGCGGTCGCCGGGTTTAAATTTGCTATCGATGTTGTCAATAGCAGCTTTATTGGCTATGGCATCCCTTTGTGCATCTACCAAATGGGTTTCAAAATTCGCTATCTGTGAATACAGGGCGCTTGATTGTTCGGGGATGCTGAGGATGCGGTTTTGTATTTTGTAATTTTTAAGCTGATTGATCTTCGAATCAAGCGTATCCTTTTTTGCCTGTACTAAATTTCCGAGAAAACTTATCGCCTTGCGCTGATTGTCCTTTACCACAAAATTATAGTAAGTAATAAATTCGTGTGTAAGCGAGTTTACTACAAATGCGCACAATTGCGGGTTTTCAGCGGTAAAATCCACATTGATAAAATCGCTTGTAGCAGCCCTGTAAATGGATAAACTCTTTTGCAGCGATTCATCATCATACTTCATGCATACTAACAGGTTATGCAGCCCGTTCTGATCGGGGTTGTATAATGACAATTCCTTGCGATTATTGTAATAATCGGTATAAACGGCTAAGGCATGCTCCCTTGCGCCCTGGTTCATTTCTAAAAGCAGTTTACACGGTTTCCTGAAAGGCGTACTGCTGGTAAGGTCATGTATCATTAATTGGTATGATACCTGGTCGAGCATTTTTTTGGAGCGCAATATTTCTATCAGGTTATCAAAATCCTGCGATATCTCTGATTCCTGGGCGGCAGCGCTGGTGTTATCGTTAAGTACCTGTTGTGTTTTATCAACAATGCCGGTAGCTATCTGCGACTCGGAAGTATAAATATCGGGCTGGTTACGTACAAGAAAATAGGTTATAATAACAGTGAGAATCGGAATTATTATCAGCGTAAATTTATGACGGGAAAGGAGCTTAAAATAATTACCTAATTCCATGTTATTTTATATCTTCTAATTTTTCGCCCAATAATTCTTCAAGGTCTGCCTTGGCGATAAGCGCATTAGTTTCGGCTGCTATTTTTGATTGGTAACTGGTGGTTAATGCTGATTGCGAACGGTTATAATTATCATATGTTTCCTCGCCTTTTTCAAATTTGTGCTTAATATCTGCCGCCAGGCTTTGCTCATCAAGCGTGGTTTGTGTTATCAGCTTAAGGTTGGCTACGGTTTGCACATAAGTATAATATCGCTTTTTAACATCATTGGTTAAGGTTAAAAGATATTCGTTTTGTTCTTCATCGGCTATCAATACCGCTTGTTTTGCCTCCCGTACAATAAAGGGCTTTTCTAAAAAAGTACCCAGGTTAAAAAACACCCCTGCCTGGAAACCGTTAAACTGGCTTTGTACAGTTTGCCCGGCTATTACAGTGCTTACTTTAGGCTGATAGATATACGAAACGGTAAAAGCGTCCAAATACGAAACACCGGCCTTGCCTACATCGGCCTGCGCGGCATTTATCCTGTTTTGATTACCCTTTACACGCGGGTAATTTGCCTTTGCAATGGCAATCAGCTTATCCAGGTATTGTATAGATATATCGGGGATGATGGATTGCTGGGCCGAAACACTTTTGTTCAGCATCATTATCGCAACTAAAGCAAAAAGTAATTTTATTTTCATTATGTGATTTTTTTCAATACGAACGCATTACAGGCAATAACATGCCTTAATGTAAATACAAATGACCCTATACAAATATTGCTGTAATTATGCGTACTTGAGGCAGGCATTTATCAACAAGCGGGCTTGAGTGTTGATAAATATTTTGAATTATGGTGGCAAATAATTTTCCGGGGATAGGAAATTAAGGTCTGTTTTGAAGGCCATCAAAACTTGTGATGCCTGTAAATTATTGTTCAGTGCTGATTATTACCTGTTTATGTTTTGTGGCAAAAACAAAAGGCATAGCTTATGCTATGCTTAAAGTAATTTTACTTATTAGGTTACCCCAATAATAATGATGGCTAATTATTGCTTAGCACCCGGTGGTGGCGGAACGGTATCCCTTTTACCATCGGGGCCGTGCATATCGCCATGCATGTCTCCGTGATGATCCGGCGCACTCATATCCTTTACCTCGTCAGGGTGCGGGCTGCCGCGGTGGCAGGTAAGGCATTTTATATCGCCTATAACCATTCCTAACGAATCTTTTTTACCTTCAAAATACTTGTTGTTGATTTTGGCGGCCATTTTATACATATCACGGGCCATGTTCTTTTCGGGTTTTGCATCGCTTGCAAAGTCCATTTTATTATCTGCACCCCTTGCATGGCAAAAATTACAGTGAACACCCAGTGCATGCGACCAATCATCCATCACTTTGTGAAGCGCTTCGTGCGGGATATTTTTTGGCAACACCTTAAGATTTTTAAAACCCGGATGGTCATCATCATGAGCGGCTTTCATAGAGGTAAGGGCCGAAAATGTGATTACCGCTAATACACAGGTAATTGCAATTATTTTTTTGTTGATAAGCATATATTCAAGTTTAAACACCTAATATATGAACAAAAATTAACGCAAAAAGATTTTGAAAAGAATTATCTTAAAAAAGTTACGAACAATGACCTAAGCCGTTTTCAATTCTTTTCTACGCCTGAAGATGGACATCAGGAAGCCGATGACCATAATGACAGTACCCGTCCACAGGAAATTAATATACGGAAACTCGATAGCGCGCATTACGATGTAAGGCTTTTTGCTTTCGGGCTGGTCGTACACCATTATATCAACAAGGGCATCGCCATTTTTGGTTGGTGTAAGTTTCGATAAGCGAAGTTTTAAGCCGGCATCATCAACCTTACGGGCAAAATCAAATACACTGCCGTTCTTGATCATAAAAACAGGTTCGGTAGTATAAGTTGTGCCGTGCGATACTATTTTTAACGTAGCGCCAACGGCAACATCATTTGGGCCCAATGGGATATTTTGCACGTGGGCTTCCTTATTTAAGCTTTGTAAAACAATATAGCCTTCCCTGAAAGGTATGGTATCGCCTATTTTAACCTGGTGGGTAATTGGCGGGTTGTAATTTAACGAGTCGTTTTCTTCGCCGTGGCCGCCATCCGCCTGTTCATCATCTTGGTACTTTATAGGCACCATGCTTACATGGGTGTAAAGATCATGAAATAAATAATGCTTGGTATCGGGCGATGAAACCAAACCCATTTTGCGGTTGGCCTGTGAGTTTGGCTTTAAAATAAATTCTTCTGTTATTTTCCCGGCGGCATCTATGCGCTTATAATCTACCTTAAAATAATGGTTAGGTGTGGATACGGAATCGCCAAGATAAGTAACCGTATAATCCCCCATTTTAACAGGCTCATTTTTATAGATCATAATATTTTCGCGGGGATTATTTGTTTTATCAAAATCGGCCGAATAATCCATCGTATCATTTTGTGAGATAACTTTACTTGTACCAGCTGATATTAAAGCGCCAACCATGATCAGCCCAAAACCAATATGCGCCACTGCCGAGCCAGCCAGTTTTGTTTTACCTTTAAACACATCGCTTAATACCTTAGCATTAGCCAAAACTGAATAAACCGCACCAAACGCCATCAATGTAAATACAAAACGCAGGTGATATACGCCTGTGGCGTACACTACCAATGCTGTTATTAAAGCAGAAAATACCGCGTAAATGATAGATGTGATAAAAAAGCGGGTGGTATCGGTCTTCTTATATTTTAAAAACTGGGTTACGCCCGCAAGCAGTGTTACCACCACCGCGAAACCGGCCTGGAAAACATTGTACAAGGTAACCGGGTTTGATGGCGGCGCTACATGCGTTTTAAACATAGCGTTCCACACGGGTATTGATGTTACCACGATTAACTGCAGGCACGATAAGGCCAGGAATACGGCCCCCACAAACATCCAGAACTCGCGCGAGTATGTCTCTTCTTCCTTTTTGCTGATGGGCAGTTCTTTCCATCGTAATACCACTACAAAAATAGCTATTATAAAAAATACGGCCACATCAATCACCAAATGCCAGAACATGCCCAAATCGGTAAATGAATGTACCGAGGTATCGCCCAATACACCGCTGCGTGTAAGGAACGAGGCGTATAAAACCAGTACGAAACTTATGAGCGTTAAAAATGTAGCTGTGAAATAGGCCTGGCCGGTATTTTTATACACGATCATTACGTGTACCGCGCCGATTAGTGTGAGCCAGGGTATAAACGCAGCGTTCTCAACCGGATCCCAGGCCCAAAAACCACCGAAGTTGAGCGACTCATAGGCCCAGCGCGAGCCCATAATGACGCCTGTACCCAATACCATTACCGCGAACAGCGCGTATGGGATTGCCGGTTGTATCCATTCCTTATACCGTTTTTGCCATAAACCGGCAACGGCGTACGCGAACGGTACTATCATTGACGCGAACCCCAGGAACAGGATTGGCGGGTGTATGATCATCCAGTAATTTTGCAATAAAGGGTTTAAGCCCTGGCCGTCTTTTATGAACGACAGGTATTCGGGGCGGCTGAATATAGGTGCATCGATGGCTTGGCGCAATAAAAGAAAAGGCGAACTACCTACCCGCGCGCCAAAAATTTCGACCCCTAAAAGAAAAGAGGTAAGCAATGTTTGAGCGAGGGATAATACCGTCATCACCGGTTTTTCCCATGATTTTGCTTTCCAAATCAGGATGTTACCGAGTACCGCCTGCCAAAAACCCCATAACCAAAAGCTACCCTCCTGCCCATCCCAGAAACTGGAAATGATAAAATACACCGGTAATGTACGCGACGAATGCGCCCAGGCATAATAATACTCGAACAGGCTGTTGTAAATGATATAGAATAAACAAGCGCCAACGCCAATAACCGATATAGTGTTGATGAAATGCCCTATCCGGCCCATCCATTGCCACGAATCATCAAACTTATTGGTGCTGGTTGCGGCGAAATAGTAACTTATGGTTGAAAAAAGTGCGGAGCCAAATGCAAGGATGATAAAAAATTGGCCTAATTGCCCCGGTAAAAGGTGCTCGCCCTGGTAAGCTATATTCATTAAATGGATTTATATGGAGCCTTGTTTGGTGGCTGAAACTTCTATTTTGTCATTTTTGTATTTTGACGGGCACTTCATCAATATATGCGAGGCATGAAATTCGCCTCCTGCCATATGCCCTACGAGTACAATTTTATCGGAAGAATCGAAATCTTCGGGCTTTGTGTTTGTATATACCACCTTGCACTCCTTGCCTAAGGTATCCCTCATGTAAAACGAGAAATAATTAGCATCCTTGCGGGCATCGTATTGCATAGCCTTTTGCTTATCGACATGACCAATGATGTGTAACTCGCCGCTGTTTTTTTGAGCATCGGTAAAGGTGCCGTAAATACTTGCCGAACCATAGGTACAAATAACTATTGCTATAGTGATAGCGATAACAATAATACCGAAAATTGAACTTTTTTTCATTTAGGGTAATCTTCTAAACTTCAGTATGCAAAAATACGAAACGCAAAGGTAATAAAGTTTATTACAAGAGATTAATCTTATTTAGAATCATTATTAATTCGGGTGTGGGATTTTCGGTTTGAGATTTTGTTGATGGATTAGATTTAGGCAAGTTACGGAGATAAAATTTAAGTAGTGCTGACAGTGTTTTGTCAGCACCTATTTAAAAGGTCAAATTGGAATATTGTGCGGTGAGATGATTGCATGTTGGACAGAAGGCACAAGTCACCCAACCTTTACCCACTGCACAATACTTGCGCCAGGGAGGGGTGATTTAAGCATAAAAAGGCTGTCATGCAGGCACTCGAAGCATGCGGGCAAAGGCCTCTGCGCCCACCTTTCGAATGCCTCAGGGTGACAGCCTACGCTCAACGTAAAAAAAATTGCATTATCTTACGAATGATCATGATTACAACATCGGCAAAGACAACAAAAAAACGCCGGTAGTTAATACTACCGGCGTTAAATATTATAAATCCGAACTCAATTTCTCACGGCCAAACGCCCAGGTTTTGGTACGATACGGCAATTTTATTGATAGCGCCCACAAATGCTGCTGTGCGCAGGGTATCCATATTTTTAGTCCCTTTGTATGTTTCCCTTATCTCGTGGTATGAGCGGATCATGGTATCTTCCAAGCCGGAGTTTACCAGTTCAAGCTCCGAAGCGCCTTTGATAATGGTTGCACGCTGTGCCGAGTTTAAGGCCACACCTGTAATGCCTTCAACCATATTTACCAGGTTAAGGTTCGAGTTTTCCTCAAAACGCCTGTTGATACGGCCAAATGCCACGTGCGACAGGTTTTTTAACCACTCGAAATACGATACGGTTACACCACCCGCGTTGGCATACATATCCGGGATGATCATACCACCATTCTGGTAAAATATCGCCTCAGCATCAGGGGTTGTTGGCCCGTTGGCGCCTTCTGCTATGATTTTCGCTTTTATGTTGCGGATGTTTTTGATGGTGATCTGGTTCTCTAACGCTGCCGGAACCAAGATATCGCATGGTTGCTCCAGGCCTTCCATAGAGTTAACAAATTCAGTTTTAGCACCGGGATAGCCTAATATCGATCCGGTTGCCTTACGGTGCTGAAATACGGCATCAACATCCAAACCATCGGCATTGTAAATAGCGCCTTCGTATTCGCAAAGGCCTACTACTAAAGCGCCAAATTCAGCAAGGAACTTCGCCGTATGAAATCCCACGTTTCCTAAACCCTGCACTATAGCCTTTTTACCTGATATACCAGCGGTAAGGCCAATTTTCTGCATATCTTCACCAACGCTCACACATTCGCGTATGGCAATGGCGACTCCCCTGCCTGTAGCTTCGCGCCTGCCTGCAATACCATGCAGCGAGATAGGTTTACCTGTAACCGCACCCATAGCATCAAGCTGGCCGGGGTTCATGGTGGCATAGGTATCGGCAATCCAGCTCATCTCGCGCTCACCCGATCCATAATCAGGTGCGGGCACATCAATGCTGGGGCCTATAAAATTTTTCTTTATCAACTCCACCGTGTAACGGCGGGTAATATTTTCAAGCTCGCCTAAGGTGTAGCTCTTAGGGTTGATCTTTATGCCGCCCTTGGCGCCGCCGAAAGGTACATTTACGATGGCACATTTGTAGGTCATTAATGCTGCCAGCGCCATTACTTCATCCTCGTTAACCATTTCGCTGTAGCGGATACCGCCTTTTGTTGGCGATTGATGGTGCGAATGCTCTACGCGCCAGGCATCTATCACCTCAAACCCATTTCCCTTACGAATAGGGAAACGAAAACGGTAAACACTGTTACATGATTTTATCTGGTCGAGTAAACCAGCGTCGTGTTGTGTAAACGTTGCTGCATGATCGAAAAACTTACATACATCACCAAAAAAGTGATTATCCTGCATTGCAGCCATGTTATTGTTAGCCATAATTTATAATTGAAAATATTATATTGTTAAAAAACTGCGCAAATTTGGTACTATTTTTATCAATATTGCAAATTTAAAATAGATAGTGTTTAGGTTACACACAACAACAGCTTAAAAAAACTATGTTTAAACAATTTAAACATAGTTTTTGAACTAATTCCCTTTTTCGATTTTTTTCAATCTCCTGTCAATCGAGAACAGGAAAATGGCCAATCCTGCGAATATGATGCATACAATGGCTATTACAACATATATTTTACCCGAGCTGCGCAGGGCATCGTCCATCTGAACGCCTGCATCTGATTGCGCAAAAACTGCGGTACTGCACATCAGCAAAAACAATAAAAATGTTAGTTTCTTCATAATTAATTTATAGCATTTCTTTTATTCTCAATCAAACGGATGCGGTAGCGTACAGTGGCTATCCACAGCGCAATAAAGCTCCATCCTAACATGGCCGGGTAAAAGGCAATTTTCATCCCGTTATCCAGGTCGTACTGGCCAAATGCAGGGTTACCACCACTACCGGGGTGTAATGAGTCGGTCATTCTTGGTAAAACAAAAATGAGCACTATCATTATTGGGAAAGCGAAAATATTATAGATGGCCGATATTTTTGCCCGTTTCTGTTCCTCATCGATTGAGTTGCGCAGCACCAGGTAAGCACAGTATAGTAAAAATGCAATGGCGGCGCTGTTTTGTTTAGGGTCGCCGCTCCAAAACTCGCCCCAGGTATATTTTGCCCATAGCATGCCTGTTAACAAACCCAATGTATAAAACAGCAAGCCGGTGTTCACGCATTCAACAGCGGCCAGGTCATATTCTTCTTTACCTTCTCTTAAATACCTGATACTGTAAAAAACCGAAACTACAAATACGGTGAGCATCCCCATCCACATGGGTACATGGAAATACAGGTTGCGTATGGTTTCATGCAATAAGGGTAATTTGGGTACAGGGAAAAGCAAACCTGTGATAAGCGAGGAAAATACCAGCAAAACGGCAATTATTTTCCACCATGTTTGATAAATAAATTTCATAGTAATCTATGCCAGCAAAGGTAATGATTTAGTTGATTACCGTATGATTTAACGTGCTTTATTACGGGCTTATTTATCGTCTGCCGGTACCTGGGGTACCATAGGCCCATCAGGCACATAATCTACCGGCAGCAGGTCTGATAGTTTTGATTTTGACCATGTACCCTCGTACAGCGGTGCGTTAACGCCAAATACTATACCGTTCATATCAAAAAAGTAAGGCTTATATAGGGTTACTACGCTCGCTTCGTAATTGGGCATGTCTAACGAGCGGTATACATCTTTAAAATCAGTTTCCTCGCGCTTTTTGGTATAAACAACATAAAGGTAATCCTTAAACTCAATACCATAAACACCTTGTTTATCGGTAGCGCGAAGCACATCATAGGTTCGTAGCGTATCCTTGCTCAGATCCTGCTTGTAATATTTGGGGATGTTTGCCAATCCTATCCACATGTTTAGCGAATCGCGGTTATGTGTTTGGGAATATAACTTCACTTTTTGCTGTATCACATCCTCCTGCGGGCGGTTGGGATTGAGCATACGGCTTAATGTATACATCTGGAAACCCTCTTCTTCCAATTTATTGGTATAAAGCGACCTGTAAAAATGCATTGCCGAGCCATAATAGGCCTCCCTGCGTTTCGCATTCCATATCTCTTTTTGTTTTTTACTGCCCTTTAATTCCTCAAAAAGCCTTTGCCCTTCGTATGATATGATATGGGTAAGCTGGCTGCTGCTAAACTGGTTCACCAAAAACTTCACCTTGTAGCCAAGCGCCAGGTTCTCTACCACTAAAAACTCTTCGGTATAAGCCTCCAGCGTTTTTTTTGAGCCATGATAAATGAGCGTTACAGCATGCGGGTTTAATACTGTACAATATTTGGCATTATCATCGGTGCCAATAAAATCCCTTACAAACTGGGCGTAATTTTTTTTCCAATCGGCATTTGTAGTGATCACTACTTCGTGCAATTGGGTTACCCGGGGCGCTAATTGAATATTAAGTTTTATAGGTTCGCGGCCTACCAGTACATTTTGTGTATAATCTTCGTAACCAACTATGCTAACTACCAGCGTGTATTGCCCCTGCTTTATACCGCTTAAAAAAAATGTACCATCATCCTTAGTAGCCGACCCAACGGTACTATTGCTTAAAAAGATGTTAGCCTGCCCTACCGGGGCCTTGTTATCCAGCCGTGTTACCGTGCCTGTTATTTCGCCGCTTTGTGCCAGCGCAATAAATGGACATAAAATGCACAGTATTATAAACCAGTAAATACGCATCAAAACAAATACTTTATAATTTTTTTTGAAGATGCTAATAAAAGATTTACAAATGAATATCCGATGAAAATTTTAATCTTATTCTAATCCTTACAGAAGGATAAAACAGTTTAGCCCCAAAATTTAATATTAAAAATAGGTTGAAATACCAAAGCTTAAGCCCCTTGTTGGCCCTATTGTTGCGCCTATGGTATTTCCGGTAATATCCCTTGCTGTTTGGATACGGTAATTTAAACGTAATACCGTTAGCGGTGTTGGCCTAAAACTAATGGCTGGCATAATGCTTTTTACATCATTATACATTCGTTGCCCTGTAGCTACAAAGTTTCCATCGTTCCAATCCACATATTCCCCCCTTACGGCAATATTAATTACAGCATTGTTCCAATCCAGTATTTTGCCCTTTATAATTGGCTGTACAACATCAATATAACCGCCAAATTGTTTGTGGGCGTATTCAGGTGTATAATCCTGCGGCAGATCAACAAATACCCAGGCCCATTCGGTAATAATATTTGTACCTAACTTAGGTATAGTAGTGTTAAAATCAACATCAAAAACATTTACGCTTCTTTTATTATCAACCTGCGCGCCTTCTACACGCCAGGTATTATAAACACCGCCCATGTATGATAATCCAAGATCACCTATCTGGTCATTCCCCAAAGATAGCTTGCCTGTATAAAGCGGTTCGCCGCTGGCGCTGGTGTTAAAGCGTGTTATACTGCTTTTGGAAGCAGGCAAAAAAGTTTTGCCCTGGGCATTGTCAATAATTGAATCATTAAACCCGCCTGTAAGGTAAAATTCATAGCCATACATCCAATGACCGCTGTATTGTTTGCCATATAAGCCAAATCCCGGATTGTTCCATGTATCGGGCAGCATTTGGGTCATGGCAATAGGCCTGTCGGTAAACTCATATTTAGGGCCATCATGGTTTTGATTAAATGCACCTATAGGATTAAGGATCATACCGCCGCGTAAAGTAACCAGGGGGTTAAATTCAATATCTATAGCGGCATATTCCACGCCGAATTCAGGGCCGGCCGCGTCGCCCGGATCACCGGTAGGGTCATCCTCGTACTCGATCTCGGAAAGAAATTTTATATGCGGAGAAATGGTTGATGCCACAAACAGGCTAAACCGCCTGAACTGAAACTGATTGCCCGAAGAAATACCCGAGGTAGAAGTATATTGATAGTCTGATTCCACATAGCCGCCAATGGAAACAGGCATATTGCCGAGTTTTAAAAATGGGCGGTTATAAACAGCATCCATACTTAATGTGTGCTTTATGGTGTCGGGTTTAGCCGGAGATTTGAGCAGGCTGCTATCGATCTGTGAAAAAGCGGGTTGAGCGTAAAAAAACAGAATGATTATAGCAAAGGTTGATAAAGTTATTTTCATTTGAGCGATATAAAGATTTGATCATTTTGAACTGTTACCGGGAATATGCGGAGATTGGCATCGGCAGGCCCGTTTAGCACCTGGCCTTTATTACTAAATACACTGCCATGTGCAGGGCACTCTAATTTATCGCCATATACCTGTAATTCGGCACCCTGGTGTGTACAGCGCATGTACAGGGCTGTATATTCATTAGCGCCGGCGCGATAAACACAAATGGGAAATTTTAAAGTGCTTTGTTGTACTACAACATATTTATGGAATGAATTTTTATCGACGAAAGCAGACGCGGGAATTATAAGATCAGAATTACTCATTGTACCGGCAATGATCTTGCTGCCCGCACAGCCCTGAAGTATAGAGGCCATTACAGTTCCGCTTAAACATGCAAAACCACAGGTTTTTAAAAATTCTTTTCTTTCCATAAATTATAACGACTTAAGGAAGGTTACAATAGCCTGCTGATCGGGTGATGAAAGGCTGCTGAACCTTTTTGAACTAACAGCTGCTTCGCCCCCATGCATTTGTATGGCTTGTTCAATGCTGTGGGCGCGGCCATCATGTAATAAATAATAACTACCTCCCTGCACACCCGGCGCTAAACCCAAACCCCACAAAGGTGTTGTGCGCCACTCAGATGTTTTAGCATCCCCCTCGGTGTAGCCGTCATCCAAACCCGGCCCCATGTCGTGCACCAATAAATCGGTAAATGGATGTATGGTTTGATAGGCAAGCCCGTCAATAGCGGAGTAGCCTGTAGTAAGGGTTTGTTTATGGCAACTTTCGCAACCTATTTTCACAAACAGGTTTTGGCCTTGTATAACTGTTGGGTTATCGGGTGTACGCTGAATGGGCGTTTGCAAAGCGGTTACATAAAACACCACCGAATAAAATGTTGTATTATCAATCTCCGGCGCACCTTGCGCTGTTGATGCTGTTTGGTCGAGATAATTATACGGGTTGAACGGCATGTAGTTTGAAGTAATACCCATATCGTGGTTATAGGCAAGTGCTACCTGCTGAAAAAGACTATACACAGCTGCTTTTCGCCCAAAACGACAAATGTATTTCCCATCAGATCGTTGTACCGAACCATTTAATACGGGAGCATAACCCGGTATGACACCATAATTAGGATGGCCTCTTACTCCGTCGGGGTTATTCGCATTGGCCTCGGCCATAGCTACTATCTCTGAATCGGGTATGGCTTCTAAAAACCCTACACCGGCTGTAATTGGCGCGATAAGCTTTGTACTGGTTGCACCGGCAGGAATTTGTTCGGGAGTATAACCCGGTAAGCAAAATGTGCCTAACTGTGGGGCGCCTTCAGCTAAAAATTTGTTCCCGGTACTATCGGTTTGCCCAAAACGGGTGAGAATAGTAAAAGGATGCCCGCGATTATCGCTCGAATGGCAACTGCCGCAACCTGTAGCTACAAAATATGGCCCCAGCCCCGTTGCTGTTGTACGGTTTGCAAAAAACTGGTCGTTCCCTTGCGAAAACAATAGTGTTTGCGAATTTGAAAGCGTTATAGGCCCGCATAAACCATATTCCGGGTTTATCATTTCAGGAAACACCTTATTACAGGCAGTAATGGAGAATATGGTTATTGTTAAGGTAAAAACAACTAAAAAGAGGATAAAAAAGTAACGTTTGCTCATATAAGTGACCGGGTAAGCGTACAGATTAATTATGATGCAAAGAAAGTTTTTATTTAGACTTAATCCAAATAAAAGTGAAAAAAGGTTAGAACTATTCTAAATAGCCTGTTAATCACGCCATAAAAACGGGAAGAGTAAAAGAGAAGTTGTGATAACGATCACATTGATAGCGCATAATATACCTATGTTGCCATAGCTTAGGCTACGGTCAATACCATCCATGGCACTTTTACTGATCTTTATGAGCAACAGAATAACAGGGATGATAACCGGGAAGCTTAGAATGGCCATTAAAGTACCATTGTTGCCCGCTTTTGAGGCAATGGCCGATATCATGGTGAAAACCGTTGAAAAGCTGATGCTACCCAATAAAACGGAAAGGAAATAAAGCAGTGGGTCGCCAATGGTATTGGTGAAAAACAACAGGTAAACAATTAATGCCAGTGTGCTTAATAAAGCCATTAACAGGATATTATAAATTGTTTTTGACAAGATAATAGCCTGCGGACTGGCAATGGAGTAATAATAAAGCAGGCGCCCCTTATTTTCCTGTATAAAGCTTTTGGCAATGGCGTTTACCGAAGCAAATAGGATGATGATCCAAAAAAGCACGTTCCAAACTATGCGGTAGCCGGGGTTGTTTGGATCTTCAAAGCCTGGGGTAATTTTAAATGCTATGTAACAAACAAAAACAGTTGATACCACATACAACAGCACCCCGTTAAAGGCATACTTTGAGCGCCATTCCAGCAGAATTTCTTTTTTTAAAAGGCTCCAGGTTTGTTGGGCTAATTGCATGGGTGCAAAGATAATGATTAGAGGTTAGTGATTGGTGATTAGGTTGATTGTGTTTTTGTAATTATTATTGTATTAATAAATGCAATGGAAAAGCAAGCTCTTCATCAACCTGATTTAACCCAATCAACCAATATAGCTTACTGCCATACACCATTGGGTATTACACGCATAATAGCTGAGGATGGTTTTATTACATCTGTATCTATACGGGATGAAGAGATAGTTGTGGAACCTACCGATGACCCTTTATTACAAAAAGCCATACAACAACTAAATGAATATTTCGCGGGCGACAGAAGGGTTTTTGACCTGCCTCTAAAACAACAAGGCAGTACATTTCAGCAACAGGTTTGGCAACAGTTATTGACCATTGATTATGGCAAAACCATCAATTACGGGCAGCAATCAAAGTTAATGAGCAATCCTTTGGGCATACGTGCCATCGCGGCAGCAAACGGCAAAAACCATTTGGTAATTATTGTACCCTGCCACCGTGTTATAGGCTCCGATGGCAGTTTAACCGGCTTTGCCTGCGGAATATGGCGCAAAAAGTGGCTGTTAGAACATGAAGCTAAAGTAATGGGCGTTGGGCAAACTAAATTGGCTTTATAACCCTCAATAGCTTCTGTATTTTTTCGTGCAGCTCATACGGCTGAAATGGCTTTGAAAGCACATCATTCATCCCGGCAGTAATAGCTTCCTCCTGCTCATAGTCTAAAGCCGCTGCTGATAACGAAATGATAGGTACGCTCCTTTTAGGTTCAGCAAAATCAACCCTTATTATTTTAGCTGCCTGGTAGCCATTTAATTCAGGCATGTGGGTATCCATCAATATAAGGTTGTAATCATGCTCCCGCAGCTTATCAATTACTTTACGGCCATTATCTACTACTTCAACAGTTATACCCCAATCAGAAAGCATTTTTGATAAAACAAACTGGTTAACCAGGTTATCCTCGGCTAATAAAACACTTATATTTTCAAAAGGCTCAAGCTTTGCCAATTTGGCTTTATTGCTGTTGCTTTGTTTAGGCTTGTTAGCTATATCGTACCAATTGGTAAAGCTAAATACACTTCCTTTACCTACCTGGCTGCTAAAGGTAAGTTCGCCACCCTTTAATTCGGCCAGTTTTTTAACAATGGTAAGGCCTAAACCTGTACCGCCATATTTATTGGCTGTATCATCCTCGGCCTGTTCGAATGAATCAAATATTCTCGACAACCTATCACTGGCAATGCCAATACCGCTATCCTCAACAGTAAATTTTATTTTTACCTTATCGTTAGTTTTTTGCAATACTGATACCTTCAGTTTAACGTACCCCCTATCCGTAAATTTAATGGCATTACTTAACAGGTTCATCAATATCTGGTTTAAGCGCAGCGAATCGAAGTTTAAATATTCAGGCACCTTGGTATCGATCTCTAAAAACAAATCGATCACTTTTTCATCCGCTTTAAATTTAAGCAGCTTATAAGCCGACTCAACTACCTCGGGCAAATTATTAGTGGCTCTGACAATACTAAATTTACCAGCCTCTATTTTTGATATATCCAATACATCATTAATAACACCTAATAACGATGCCGATGATGTTTCCAGCAGTTCGAGCAAGCTACTTTGCTGATCGTTAACATGGGTTTTGCGCAATAGCTGTGTTAAACCAATTATGCCGTTTACCGGTGTGCGCAATTCGTGGCTCATATTGGCTAAAAAGTTTTCCTTAACTTTTTTGGATGATTCGGCAGCGTCCTTTGATCTTACTAATTGTTCGAGGTAGCTTTTTTGCGGCGAGATGTCGCTGATATTTATAAATATGGTTTTGTTTTGATATGATGCCCGGCATTCGGCCCAGATGGTTCTTTTATCAAATGTTTCAAACTGAAATTCAAAAACGGCGAAGCTTAGGTTGTCTTTAATGATCTCGCCTAATTTTTTCCTGAAAGCTGATCTTTCAGCCTCTATTGCCCTGTCGATAATACTTTTACCTATCAGTTCGGCAGGCTTATACCCTAATATTTTTTCAACGGTAGGGTTAATGCTTTGTATGCGGAAGCTTTGTGCATCAACGGCGCAAATAATATCGGCAGAGTTTTTAACCACTACTGAAAAATTCTGCAGTTCAACATTCTTGCTTATAATATCTGCCTGGTAGCGTGCCAGTTGAATAAATGAATCAACTTTGGCCGATGTGATGTACGGATCGAGTGGTTTATATAAATAATCGATAGCGCCGCTACCAAATCCCTTTACCGCGTATTTCGATTCCTTTGATATGGCAGTAACAAAAATAACCAGGATATCTTTGGTACGAGGGTTTGATTTTAGCATATCAACCAGTTCAAAGCCATCAATTTCGGGCATTTGAACATCAATAAGCGCTATGGAAATGTGATTATCCCATGCAATTTTTAAAGCATCATTTGGTGATGTGGTAGATAATATGCGGATATCATCGCGCTGTAATAGTGCCTCAAGAGCAACTATGTTCTCTTCCCTGTCATCAACAATTAAAATATTAATTGGGGTCATTAAATTAATATTAGTTAGTTGAGTTAATTATATTGTAAAAGTTCAAAAATCTCATCTGTACGTAATATATATTCGGCAGCATCAATATTAATTGCCGCAGTTGGCATTTGTGGCATTTCTGCATCAAGCGGGTTTTGTGCTATGGTTAATGCCCCGCATTCGCGTAGGCTTAACAAGCCATCGGCCCCATCCTGGTTTGCTCCCGAAAATAATATGGCTGTACAGCGCTCATTATACACCTCGGCTGCACTTTCAAATGTTACATCGATAGATGGTTTTGAATACCAAACCGACTCTGAAACATCAAGCCCAAAACACTTTTCTTTTTCAATTAAAGTATGATAGTTTGCCGGCGCTATATATATTGTATTATCCTGTATTATCTCTTTATCCCTTATTTCCCTGAGGGAGATACGTGTATTTTCAGAAAAAAGTTTTTCTATCTCGCTAAAAAAGTTTTTTTTACGGTGGATCACTATGATAACTGATTTATTCAGGTCAACATCAAAGTTACGGATAATACGAAAAATTGTGCTGAATGATCCGGCTGAACCACCCAACAGCAAAACATCTGAATTTTGCCAACGCTCTATTATGTTTTTGTTAAGAGACAATTTTTTGATATATGTTTTCCTTGATATTTATCGGCTTAAACTTCTTTTTAAATTTATCAGACCGTATAGTTTCTTTACTACCCATGCATAAAAAACCTAATGGCGCTAAACTGTTATAAAAAAGCTCAAGTATCTTTTCCTGTAGCTCAGATTCAAAATAGATAAATACGTTACGGCAACTGATGAGCTGAAACTCATTAAATACACCGTCAGACACTAAATTATGAACCGAAAACAAGGTATTGTGTTTTAACTCGCTATGAACAGTCGCCGCATCATACATGATCGTAAAATGATCTGTCAGCGAGCCCTTTAAACCCGAGAACTGATAATTTTCGGCATAGCTTTTTATTTTTTTAAGGTTGTAGATACCTTTGCGGGCTTCCTTAAGCATTTCGCTATTGATATCGGTACCGTATATGAATGATTTTTTACGTAAGCCGGCATCATTCAACAATATGGCCAGTGAATAAACCTCCTCACCCGATGAACACCCCGCGCTCCACACTTTAATATGCTGATAGGTAGATACGTACGGGATTACCTGGTTATTGAGCGCTTTATAGAACGATGGGTCGCGGAACATTTCGGTAACATTTACCGTGATCTCGTCCAAAAAAACCTGGAAAAATTGCTGGTCGTTAACTATGATGTGCTTGAGATCATAAAACTGCAGTTTTTTATTCTGGATTATTCTTAATACCCTTCGTTTTAACGATGCTTTGGAATACGACGAAAAATCAAACCCATGTATCTTTTTGATCAGGTCAATTAATTCGCCTAACTGTACATCCGTTAATACACTATGTGGATCGTTCATAAAATCAGCTTCCTAACCACAGCTGCATCAAAGCGATCAACCTATCCATATCCACCGGTTTGGTAATATAATCATTGGCACCGGCAGCTATGCATTTCTCACGGTCGTCCTTCATTGCTTTAGCTGTTAAAGCTATTACAGGTAATTTGGCCCATTTGTTTTGTTTACGGATATATCTTGTAGCTTCATACCCATCCATTTTTGGCATCATAATGTCCATCAGCACAATATCAATATCGCTTATCTCTTCCAGCTTGGCTATGGCTTCTTCGCCGTCGTTGGCAATTTCAACTATAAAATCATAGGTTTCAAGGGCGCTGCATAAGGCAAAAATATTGCGCATATCATCATCAACAATCAATACTTTTTTGCCCTTTATAGCTTCACGGCCTTTGTTCATTACCTTGTTTTTTATGCTTGCCAGCGGTTTGCTTTTTGCTTCGCTTATTTTGTTTAAGAAGAGGTTTACCTCATCAATTAACCTGTCAGACGATTTACTTGTTTTTACCACCATGGCATTTGCATAATGCATCAGCCTGTTTACCGATGTTTTATCAAGCTCCATGGCTGTGTTTACAATTACCGGCAGTTCAATAAAACGGTCAACCGCTTTTATCTTATCCAGCAGGTCGAGGCCTGAAATATCGGGCAGGTTAAGGTCGAGTATGACACATTGGTACTCATTTTCGCCCAGCATCCTGAACGCCGATTCGCCATCAAAGGCCTGGTCGACAGTGATCCCCTGCCCTTCCATCATTTCCTTTAGGGCCTGGCTTTGGGCTTTATGATCCTCCACCAACAGTATCTGTTTAAATTTAGTGCCGCTTTGCAGCATAATATCGGTAAACAGCTTATCAAGCGTACCTGTGTCAATTGGTTTTTTGAGGAAGCTGATAGCACCTTCGCGCCTTACCCTGTTTGCAGCGGCATCACCTGCCGACATTAAATGCACCGGGATATGCATGGTATCTTCCAACTGTTTAAGTTCCTTTAATATCTGCCAGCCGTCTTTACCAGGTAGCATAATATCAAGTATCACGGCATCGGGCAGGTTTTCTTTGATGATCTCAACGGCGTTAGTGCCTTCGCTAACCATAATGGATTTATAGCCATGATCGCGCGAATAATCCTGTAGAATGTTGGCGAAGTTTTTATCGTCCTCAACAATAACTACCAATGGCTCCCTGTCGGCCCGTGCTGCCGCTTTTGAAACCGGTTTTAGAAACTCATTGATCGGTTTGAAAGTTTCTACAGTTGGCAGTTCGTCCTCTTCAATTACCAGCACTTGTTTAGCCTCAAAAGGAATGGTTAATATAAATTCGCTGCCTACTCCCGGTTCGCTGCTTAAGGTGATGGAACCACCTAGTAATGAAGCCAGTTCGCGGCTGATGGATAAACCAAGGCCTGTGCCGCCGTATTTACGGCTTGTTGAGCCGTCGGCCTGTTGGAACGCCTCGAATATTACCCGTTGCTTATCTTTCGGTATGCCTACGCCTGTATCTTTTATACAAAAGCTAATGGTTTTATTGACAGGGCCCGGAACAATACTTATAGAAATTGAACCGTTTTCGGGAGTAAATTTAAAGGCATTTGACAGCAGGTTTTTTATCACCTGTTCAACCCTTACCTTATCAGTAAATATGGTTTTTGGCACATCAGTTACGCTATTGGTAAAGTTGATGTGTTTGTTTGATGCAACCTCCGCAAACAGCATTTCTATATCCTTCAATATATCGGCTATTTTTACCTTCTCGTTTTGCATCTCCAGCTTGCCCGATTCAATTTTTGAAAGGTCAAGAATATCATTGATGAGCGTGAGCAGGTCATTACCGGCGTTAAATATTACGCTTGCGTATTTTATCTGGTCTTCTGAAAGGTTATGAGGTTTATTATCTTTTAATATGCGGGCTAGTACCAAAATACTGTTTAGCGGGGTACGCAGCTCGTGGCTCATATTTGCCAAAAACTCCGATTTATACTTACCGGTAGTTTCCAGTTCGTGTACTTTTAAATTAATAGCACTGCGCGCTTCCTCAATCGCCTGGTTCTTTTCTTCAAGCAGGCTGGCCTTTTCTTCAAGCTCGGCGTTAATGCTGCGTAATTCCTCCTGCTGTACCCTAAGCTCTTCTTCTGATGCCTCCAGCATTTCGGTTTTGTTCATCAACTCTTCGTTGGTTACACGCATTTCTTCCTGCTGTGCTTCCAGTTCTTCGGCCTGCTGCTGGGTTTCTTCAAACAAGTCGTGCATAATGGTACGTGCCTGGGCGGTGTTTACGGATATGCCAATATCATTGGAGATAGCCATTATGTAATCGCGGTGTTTTTGCCCCAGCTCGCCATGAAATGCAATTTCTATTACGCCTTTAAGGTTTTTATCAAAAAAGAATGGAAGAATTATACTTTCAACCAGGTCTTCATAAAGTAATGAACTCTCTAAGCCAAGCTTATCGTTTAATTTGCCTTTTACAATGGCTTCTTTTTGGTTTGCAGCCACCTGGCCCACCCAGCCTTCCGATAATTTGATAGTCTTTTTTAAACCGCTTAAATCATGAAAAGCATAAGAAGCATACAGATCCAAACGCTGTTCGGTATCGTCATAAAGATAAAAGGTACCGGTTAGGGCATTTGTGTAGCTGCATACTTCGGCAAGAATATTTTCGGCAAGCTCTTTTTCGCTTTGCTGGCCCTGCATCCGCTCATTAATGAGCCCGGTGCCTGTAAGCAGCCAGTTTTTGGCTTCGTTTTCGGCCAATACTTTACCAAGCTGAATATTGGCTACCCTTATTTCTTCCTCGATCTTTTTCTGCTGATCAAATGTTTTTTGTATGTAGATGAACAATACAATTAATATGGCAAGGAAAATTAACGATCCGCTTAAAATAATGATGATGGTATAGTTTGAGGCATTCTGGGTTCTTAAATGGCCAGCCGCTACTTCGGTGTCTTCACGTGTATTTATCTTGTCGATTACTGCACGTATATCGTCCATTACCTGCTTGCCATTTAGCAGCATATTATGGTCGTCCATGTATTGAAGGCCTACGACATCCCTTACATCAATATTATTTTTAATAAGTTCCAATTGCTTATTGGTAAGCAAATACAGGGCGTTGAGATCTTGTTGTTGATGAGGACTCTCTACCGACAATTGCTTCAGCTTATTCACATCGTCCTGTATAGCCGGAAGGGCTTCATGGTACGGATCAAGAAAAGAAGGTTTATCTGTAGCCACAAAACCACGCATGCCGGTTTCAGCATCAATAAGCCTTTGCAAAATGTCGCGCGAGGCATGTATCAGTTGTTCGCTATGCTCAACCTTTGATTGATCTTCCTCTAATTGTGTGATACTGCTATACGAAAAAATAGCTACCAGAAATACAAGTACAAATGAAACAGCAAAGCCGGTAAAAACCTGTTGCTTAAAGGAAACTTTTAACATTTAAGATAGATTAATAGGATACAAATATGTTAAAAAAATATGGTTCAATATACGCTATATATACAACAGTAGGTTGTGCAAATACAGTTAATTATTGGGAATAAAATTATTCTGTTTTTGAAAAAAAGTACCTGCCAAAGCCAGTATAGCCCCAATACACATTAAATACCACCCCCACCTAAATTTTATTTTGCCCGATAAATACCCGGAAATAGTATGAAAGGGTATAAAATTAAAATAGTTATGAATTTTAAAAAGCGCCGCTATATAAAATACAATAACCAAACCAACCAGTATCCAGGCAATAAGTTTTGTAAGCTTAACATTATTAAAAACCGTCCCGATTATACCAACAACGGCCACCAACAATAAAATAAGCCCATAAGGTTGGTTGCACTGATAAGCATTTTGGTTTATAATAAAATGGGCTATAGGGCAAAACGTCGCCACAAATACCATTACAAAACCAACAAATGATACAAACGAACTAATGCGCATAGGTTTTACTTCTGGGGGTTTATTTCCATCTTGTCGGCAAAGTGGGCGCAGTAGTCGCGCAGGTCTTCCACAATATTAGTTTCGCCGGTGGCGCGTAAAAAGCTGTCGCCCATGGTTTGCAGGGTTTCATAAAAAAAGCGTTTCATATCATCAACGGGCATATCTTTTGTCCAAAGGTCAATACGCAAGGTATTTTTATAGTTATGATCCCATAAAGCCAGCATCATTGATTTTACGGGCAATGCCTCCTTAGTTTGCGAATCGGTTGATTCCCACATAATGCTATCGGGCACATTATTCTCGTCCATATCAATGGTTAGTTTTATTTCAGCTTTTTTCATTTAAGTAATCTGATTTTTTAATGGTATTGAAACCATTATTTAACAAGTAAAAAAATAATAACGGTCAAAGTTATAAAGCTTAGCTCTACAATCCATATTTTTTTGGTTTCGGAAAAGAAGTTGCGGAGCATAATATCTAAAAATGACACAACAAATGCAAAAAGCAGGAAGATCCAGCCAAGCGTGCTACCCAGGCCATGCACCTGCACTCCGATGATTGCGGCGCCATAAATCCATACATAAACCGCCAGGATCAGAAAGAACGCGCTGGCAAAATTTAAGGGGGTTACTCTGAATTTCATACACAAATTAATGCTTTTTCCTGAACTTTTTGGCTGATGCCGGTTTACCGTGCTTTGAATTGGGTTGCGCCTTTTCCCTTGCCGCTTTAAACTTTAGCTTCTGGTTCAATGTTTTCTTTTCGTGAAAAGCCCCTTTAAAATCAGGGTCGTCACGGCGCTTTTGCATATCTATCTCTTTGGCCTGCTCCTGTTTTTCTTCATAAGGCGTGGTTTCGATAAATACATCGGCAGGAATATCTGTAACCGGGATAGTTTGCCTGATCAGCTTCTCTATTTTTTTAAGATAATATTCCTCTGATGGCGTAGCGAAAGTAATGGCTTCGCCTGATTGATAGGCACGGCCTGTACGCCCTATGCGATGTACATAATCCTCTATCACCACGGGTACATCAAAATTTATGACGTGGCTAACATCGCTCACATCAATCCCGCGCGAAGCAACATCTGTGGCTACCAATATCTTCACCTCATCGTTTTTAAATGAGTTGATAGAATTAATACGAGTGTTTTGGCCTTTATTGGCGTGCAGCACCTTCACATCCTTTTCGCCAAACTTGCGCAGCAGAAATTTGTACACATCCTCTGCCACGGCACGTGTTTTACAAAAAACTATCAGCTTTTTAATATCATCAGGTGCATCCAGCAGCTTTTTGAGCAGGTTTATTTTGGTTTTGATATTTGGCACATGGTACAAGTGCTGGTTAACCGTTTGTGCCGGTGTAGCCTGTGGTGTAACCTCGATAATGGTAGGGAACTCCAGGAAATTATTGGATAGCTCATGGATCTTATCAGACATGGTAGCCGAAAAGAGCAGGTTTTGCCGCTTAACGGGCACTACCTCCAAAATACGGTTGATCTGAGGCATAAAGCCCATATCCATCATTTTATCGGCTTCATCCAGCACCAGAATTTGCAGGGTTTTGGTAACTATATGCCCGGCTAAATATATATCCATAAAGCGGCCCGGTGTGCCTACAATAATATCAACGCCTTTATTTATATTTTCTATCTGTGTTTTTGGGCCAAGGCCGCCGTATACGGATACCACCCGCAGATCGGTATATGTAGCAAATTGTTTAACGTTTTCCTCTATTTGCATCGCCAGTTCCCTTGTAGGTGCTATGATGATGGCACGGGGGCTTTCGCCCTGGGCATATTTCAGCTTCATGAGGATGGGCAATACATAAGCTGCGGTTTTACCGGTACCGGTTTGCGCAATGCCCATTACATCCTGCCCGTTTAATATAGGTGGAATGGCTTTTTGTTGTATAGGCGTAGCTTCGGTATAACCGGCATCGGCAATCGCATTCAATATCTGCCGGTTAAATTTAAAATCATCAAAAGTTACAGCCATGCGGCAAAGATAGGGTTTTTGTTGGGTTGTGCAGGAAGTCAGGGAGTCGGAAAGTCCGGAAGTAAGAACGGAACTTTCTAAAAAAACTTTCGGACTTGCGGACTTCCCGACTTTCCGACTATAAACCTATCTTTGCAATATGAGCTCAATTCTTATCAAATCCGCCACAATCGTTAATGAAAACAAGCAATTTATTGCTGATATATATATAAAAAATGGTTTTATTGAGCAGATCGATAAGCAGATTGATAAACATGCTGATCAAACTATCAATGCCGAAAGTCTGCACCTGTTCCCCGGCTGTATTGACGACCAGGTACATTTTCGTGAACCGGGACTAACGCATAAGGCGGATATTCATTCGGAATCGCGGGCTGCGGTGGCTGGTGGCATTACCTCGTTTATGGAAATGCCCAATACCGTGCCTAATGCCCTAACCCAGGAACTGCTCGAACAAAAATACGCGATAGCGGAACGCAACTCGCTGGCCAACTATTCCTTTTTTATGGGCGCCAGCAATGATAATATTGACGAGGTGCTGCGTACCGATATAAATAATGTTTGCGGTGTAAAGGTTTTCATGGGATCATCAACCGGTAATATGCTGGTAGATGACCCTAAAACGCTGGAAAATATATTCTCGAAGTCGCCCATGCTGGTAGCCACGCATTGTGAAGATGAGGCGACTATCCGCAGTAATCTAAATCATTACAAACAATTGCTGGGCGACAATATTACGATAAAATTTCACCCAAAAATACGCAGTGAAGAAGCCTGTTACCTGTCGTCATCTACTGCGGTTGAACTGGCTAAAAAGCACAATACCCGGCTGCATATTTTACATATATCAACCGAAAAAGAAACCCACCTGTTTAGTAATGCTATCCCGCTGGCAACTAAAAGAATAACCGCCGAGGCCTGCATACATCATTTATGGTTTACCAATAAAGACTACGAAACCAAAGGCAACCTCATCAAATGGAACCCGGCTGTAAAAACAAAAAATGACCGTGATGGCATATTAAAGGCGGTTTTAGATGGACGAATTGATGTGATAGCAACCGACCACGCCCCGCATACCATAGCCGAAAAAGCACTGCCTTATTTACAGGCGCCATCCGGCGGCCCGTTGGTGCAACATGCCTTATCCGCCATACTTGAACTGCACCATCAGGGCAAAATAAGTTTGGAGCAGGTTGCCGAAAAAATGGCGCATAATGTGGCTGTTTGTTTCCAGATAGAAAAGCGTGGTTTCATCCGCGAAGGCTATTGGGCCGATTTAGTGTTGGTTAATTTAAACTCGCCATGGCAGGTTAACAAAAGCAATATCCTGTATAAATGCGGCTGGAGCCCATTTGAAGATGTGACTTTTAAGGCTAAAGTAATACATACAATAATATCGGGTAATTTAGCTTATAGTGAGGGAGTTGTAAATAATGATATGCCTGGTAAGCGATTGGCGTTTGAACGTTAAAATAAATTGTCATTGCGAGCGATAGCGCGGCAATCTCTTCACTATACATAGCGATTATATAAGGCGACGAGATTGCTTCGTCGTTCCTCCTCGCGATGACAATTAGGTTAATTTACTTTTCCAATATCTTTTTCAGCCCACCAAAAATACCTTGCCAGTTTTGTTCTGAATGTTCTTTGGCTGCTTCATCTTTAATATTATCCTGGCTGATGACAAGCGTGGTTACGCCATCTTTTTCGGCCACATCGTAACTTACATTCTGGTAATTTTCGGGTTTATCTTCGGTGCCGCTCATGCTGCTCCAATAACTGTATTTTACATGCTTACCAGGCGTGATATCTATGATCTCGCCATGATCTTCGTACTTATGGCCTTCCCACTCCCCGCTCCAGATGATCGGGCTGCCTTTTTTCCAGTCGGATTTTACATTGGTACCGAAAAAGTATTGTTTAACAATTGCCGGGTCGGTTAATCCCTTCCAAACTGCTGCTACAGGAGCCTTGAAGGTTAATGATGTTTTTAATGATAGCTTGCTCATTTTATTTTTTGTTTTAATTTGGTGTTATGCAATTGTTATTGTTAGCATTTCTTCCATTATCAGTTCAAAATCGTGTTGCTGAATGCCGAAAAAGCCGAAGCGGAATTTAAAGCCCCATATTTTTTTATTCTCAATAAAATCAAGGTGATTTATAAGCGGCGCTATTGGGGTTTCGGTGCAATCGTAAAAATTCACATTGCGGCGATAAGGGATAAAATCTTCCGTCATTTTATGCAGGTACAGTTCCTCATCCTTCACCTGCCCTATGGCCGTAAAGGCTTGTAATGGTTCATTGCCGCTATAACTTTGCTTTGGCGAATAAAATATCACCCAATCATCCTTACGTAGCTTTTTTAATGATGGTGCCTTGCCATGGTTAGCCTGCATAAACCCGCCTTTAACGCCATTGAGGACATGGTCTTTAGAAACCACCACTATATAATATTTTGCTGAACTATTCATCGTTATTATAAATATAAAGCAAAAATATAGCCAGTTGTGACAGCAGTATGTCAACAGGAGAATGTTTTTATTTATTTTTTTGGGCGATAGCCGCGGTAATTTCCTTAACCCTGTTTTTTAGCTTTGTGGGTTCAATTATTTCGGCCTGGTCGCCATACATCATAAACCAGCGGGCAAACCCTTCAATTGAAATGGTTAAAAAAGTCATTTCCATAAGCCCGTCAACTTCCTTTTCAGATACAAAACCACTGTAATATTTCTGGCCGCTCAGGTTTGGGTAAACGGTTTTCTCCACCTTAATAATAACTGTTTCCAAATGCCGCTCCTTTGCCGTTTGGGCAATGTAGGCTTTCAGCGTTGGATGCTGACTGGTAAATAATTTATCGGTTACTGCAAGGCTTTTAATACGGTCGATGCGGAAATCACGATAATCCTTTCGCAGCCGGCAGTAAGCTATCAGGTGCCAGTAACTGTCCTGGTAAAATATGCCAACGGGTTCAATCTCGCGTTTGGTGTTTTCCTGGCTGTGATGGGCAAAGTAAGCTATCAGCAACACATTTTTACCGGTGATGCTGCTTAAAATTTCTTGTATATGGTTGGTGTGGGCAATTTCGGGGTGCATGCGGTTTTTAAAAACCTCGATATTGCTATCCATATCCTCCAGCATATCTTTTTCGGCGGTACGCAAAATTGCCTTTATTTTGTACATGGCCGATTTGTGGTTGGCCGTTGTACTGGCATCGGTTAGCTTCTCTACAAACTTTTCAGCCGTTAAAAAGGCGGTAGCTTCTTCGCGGGTAAACATTACCGGCGGCAGGCGGTAACCATCCATAATAGAATAACCCACACCGGCCTCGCCTACCAGCGGGATACCCGCTTCCTCCAATGTTTTAACATCACGATAAACCGTGCGCAAACTGATATTGAACCGCATAGCTATATCGCTTGCTTTTACAACCCTGCGCGATTGTAATTGTATTAATATTGCTGATATGCGGTCTATACGGTTCATGAGCCGCCAAATTAAATAAAACAAAGTATATTAGTTGAACATTATATTTTTATGGACGAAAAGATAATCACCTTTGAAAACTACCACGACCCGATGCTGGCGCATATCATCCGCGCCAAATTAGAAGCGAATGATATCCCCTGTTTTATTGAGGATGACCACATGGCCGGGTTAAACCCATTATACAATCAATCAACCGGAATAAAACTTAAGATATTTGAACGCGATCTTGACCGCTGTAAAGCCATCATAGCCGAAGATGAGCAGGCGCTGGAAGAGCACGTTGAAATTGACCCTGAAACAGACGATGCCATCATTTGCCCGTTTTGCGCATCAACCAATGTTGAGCGGATAGAACCTAACGTTAACCGCCCCGGTTGGATAAATACCTTGCATACCTTTTTCGCCAATATTTTCCCTTTTTATTCGCCCAAACAATGGCACTGCTTTAACTGCAAACAGGATTTTGAATAAAGCCAATATTAGCAATGTTTATTATCAGGCTATTATATAAACTATCAAATAATATTTGGTATTATTTTGGTGACATTTCTCGCGGATGTATAAATATCTAATAAGCTAATCTTTATATTAGCCGAATGTATAATCGCCGCAAGTTCATAAAAATATCCGCCGCTACGGCGTCGCTTGCATCACTGTCACGCTCGGTTTTTGCAAAAGCACTTCAACCCAATGAGCCTGCAGGCTTTCCTATCGTTATTTCAACCTGGGATTTCGGCGTAGCAGCCAACAAAGAAGCATGGAAAACGCTTGAAAAAGGTGGCCGTGCGCTGGATGCTGTTGAAGCCGGTGTGAGGATACCCGAAGCCGATATGAACAACCATACCGTTGGCAGGGCTGGTTATCCTGATCGCGATGGCCATGTTACTTTGGATGCCTGCATCATGGATGAACTGGGTAATTGCGGTTCCGTAGCTGCCATAGAGTACATTGCCCATCCTATTTCGGTAGCCCGGCTGGTAATGGAAAAAACACCGCACATCATGCTTGTGGGCGATGGCGCTACCCAGTTTGCTGTTGAGCAGGGCTTTAAAAAAGAAAAGCTGCTCACCCCCGAATCAGAAAAAGCATGGAAGGAATGGCTTAAAACAGCCAAATACGCCCCTGTTATGAATATTGAGAATAAACAACACACACCCGGCAGCAAATACAACCACGATACCATTGGTATGCTGGCGCTTGATGCCCAGGGGAATATATCGGGCGCTTGTACCACCAGCGGCATGGCCTTTAAAATGCATGGCCGCGTTGGAGATAGCCCTATTATAGGGGCTGGTTTATATGTGGATAATGCCGTAGGCGGTGCTACATCGACAGGTGTAGGCGAGGAAGTGATACGTAATGTGGGTAGCTTTTTAGTTGTTGAGCTGATGCGCCAGGGTTATCACCCCGAAGATGCCTGTCGTGAAGCCGTAAACCGGATTATTAAAAAGAAACCCGAAACGGCCAAACAAATACAGGTTGGCTTTTTGGCTATTAACAAAAAAGGCCAGCACGGCGCTTATGCCATACAAAAGGGATTTGAATACGCGGTTTGTAACGCACAGCAACAAGACCTTATTATCAAAGGGAAAAGCTTCTATCAAACAGAAGGTTAGAAATGGTTCATAGCTGATAGATCATGGTTCATGGCCTGTTAACTATAGTTTATTAATGAATGTTCACCTTAAAACTCTTTTTACAAAAAGCTGTTAACTTTAACCATGAGCCAGCAACAAGCAAAAAATATCCAATTAGAAGTTTGTGCCAATTCGGTTGCCTCTGCTATTGCGGCACAGGATGGCGGGGCTTTCAGGGTTGAGCTATGTGACAACCTGGAAGCCGGCGGCACTACTCCATCCTTCGGGCAAATACTAATGGCGCGCAAGCTTTTGCATATTAAATTATTTGTGCTGATCAGGCCACGGGCGGGCGATTTTTTGTATTCGGATACGGATTATGATATTATGGCCGCCGATGTTAGAAATTGTATTGAGGCTGGTTGTGACGGCATTGTGACAGGCCTGCTTAATACCGATGGCACAGTTGATAAACCACGCTGCCTTGAGCTGGTACGGATGGCAAAACAATGGGGCTTAGGCACCACATTCCACCGCGCGTTTGATATGTGTGCCGACCAATATCAGGCCCTTGAAGATATTATTGAATTAGGATTTGACCGCATATTAACATCAGGCGGTAAAACTACCGCTATGGAAGGCTCAACCATTATAGCGCACTTAGTTGAAAAAGCCGCGGGCCGCATTATTATTATGCCCGGCAGCGGCATTACCGACCATAACGCCGCCGACCTTGTACATTATACCGGCGTAACCGAGATCCACGCCTCGGCCCGCACAAACGTACCCAGCAAAATGAAGGTAAAAAACGACCACATCATTATGGGTGATAATTTTGGCGATGGGCTTGGCGTTGACTATACAGATGTAAACAAAGTGAAAGCGATCATCACGGCAGCAAACGCTTAATGTATAAGTTATGCGTGCAGAGGCCTATCCGCATACTTCGAGAGCCTATCTCTCACTATTGTACCGTACCGTTTAAAACACTTTTGTATTTAACAAACTGGGCATAATCAAAAAAATCTCTTCCCTTTTTATCAGCAGGCTGTATTTTGAAGGTGATATTATCTTTTATTCCTGTTTCTAATTGTTCAATCTCTTTTGCGGTAAGCAATGTATTATTCTTTAAAAGATAAAAGGAAACTTCAAGAACCTTACCCTGTGTGTCGATATAATAAGTAATAAGCATTCCATTTTCAGGTAATAATTGCATCATCCGGGCTTTACTAAAAACCTGGTTGAAAACTTTTAAAAGTGCAGCGTGATCTGTTTTTTCAATATAGTCATTAGTATTCTTGAATTTTTGTTTTCTATTTTGAAGTACATTATTCGTATTGTTAACAGCAATGCTATGATCGGAGACTTTAGTAATATAATTATTATGTACGCTCTTAATAATAGTATCCGGTTTTAAACTCTGGCCATAAATTATTTTAGAGAACATTAAGAACACTAAAATTAAGAGGGTTAATTTTTTCATAACCATATACCGTTATATATAGAACTCTGTAAAGTAACTTATTTAAGGGTTCTATCCAAAACCCTGCTATATTTTACTATCTGCCCGATAGGAAAAAAATCGCCGCCTTTAGTTTCATTTGGAAGTAATTTAAACGAAACATTCGCTTTAATGGCATTTTCTAATTCTTCTAATTCTTTAGCTTCAATTACAGTTGTTTTTTTTAAGAAAAATGTAACTTCGAGTACTTTTCCAGCCGGATTTACATAGAGGGTCATGAGCATATATTTTTCAGGAAGTAATTGTGTGAGCCGCTCATCGCTAAAAACCTGAGTGAATGAATTTAATAACCCGGATTTATCCCGCCTCTCTACCGATGAAATATTTGCCGGGCCAGTCTTTGGATTTATTTTATGATATATATTTTTACTATTAACAACAACCATATCATCACTATAAGATGGATCTTGTTTAGTTACAAATGAACCTGTTTTAGTGTTTATTATTGAATTGGGTGTTAATTTTTGGGCACAAGTTAAATTAGCAAATGCGAAAAACATTAAAGTTAACAAGATTGATTTTAGCATAAGCATTCTTGTGTTATAGTATAAAGGTATTTAAATTTCACGCATACCCTATTGTACCGTACCGTTTAAAACACTTTTGTATTTAACAAACTGGGCATAATCAAAAAAATCTCTTCCCTTTTTTAAGAAGGTTAATTTTTTCATAACCATGCACTGTTATATAAAAAGTATATAGGTCTAAATGTTCGTTAGTTTTTATAAAATCCTAAAGCATCCCCTACTTCAATAATGTCCTATCCAGTATTTTCTTATATTTAACATTGTAATTAACCGGAAAAAAATCAGCACCATTTGCATTATACGAATGAACTTTGAATGAAATTTTCGCTTTTATAATATTTTCTAATTTCTCCAGTTCTGCCGCTGTAATTAATGTGTTTTCACCCACCATAAATGATACTTCCAGTATTTTGCCTTCAGGGTTAATATAAAATGTAATGAATATTCCTGTTTCGGGCAACAACTGCCTGATCCTATCATCACTAAACACTTGAGTAAAGGCATCAAGTAAACTTAATTTTCCAGCAAATTCAAACGAAAAATTCATTCCTGAAACTTTTGGTATTTTGTTATAGTAAATGTTGTTTTTGTTTACAACATCCATTTTACCATATTTAGACCCTAACGTATTAAAGGTCGTGTTTTCTGCTTTAATAGTTGAATTAGGTTTAAGTTTTTGGCCATACGCTAACATCGTACTTAATAGCAGTATAAATAGCGTTAAAAATTTGTTTTTCATTTTGATTATTTCCCTACCCAATCAATAATTCAGTAATTCAATAAATCACTAATTAAAAAAAGCTCACCGGCAATACCACTTCAATCCTGTTGCGGCCATTGCCGCCAAATATATCATTGTCAAGCAGGCGGCTGTACCTTATCCCAAACGATACCGACTCCTGGTTAAACCATTGCGTATCAAAAAACACTTCCATGCCGGTTGATCGGAAAGTGCCTTTAAACTGGCTGCCATCAGTGTAGAAATCGGTAGCGTGGGTATAATCATAAAACAGGTTGCCCCTTATCCGTAAAAAATAGATCAGGTTGGCGGTACCGGCATCCGGGTAGGCTATCGGGAAGGTGTAGTTGACGCCCGCTTTGTTCATGTCATACAGGTTCTCGGCGGTATAACCCCTCGAAAATGGAAAATCATTCGAGAAATCAACCACATTATTATCATTCCCTTTTTGCTGATGGGCCAGGTTAAAAAACAGATTATGATTGACAGACAGGCCCGGAAAATAAAAATAACCGTTCGCCAAAAACTGTGTAGCCGTAATCCCGCTGATGGCCGATTTATAATTAAGTGAAATACTTTGGCCTAAGCGCGGGTAAATATTTTGTTTTGCCTGTTGTATGCTGTTGCTGAAATTGATGTAGTTGTTTAAATAAGTATAGTTCACATCGGCAAAGCCCTGTTGTTTATAGGCCTGTTGAAAATTGGTGCCGCTGTAATATACATCCGTGCCGATAGATAGCGAGGTCAGGTTTTTCCCGCTGCTTAACGTGAACGGCAGTTCGTACCCGGCATGTAAGTTGGTTTCGTTCCAGTACACGTTTTCACCACGGTAATAAGTCCGGCGGTCGATAATATAATCTACTCCGCCGGATAGGTACGGAAACAAAGCGCCATATATGGCATCAAATCCAAACTCCTTATAGCCTTCGTCGCGGTTATAATTAAATGAAAGATCGGATTGAAAAGTATTCAGCACATTTTCCCCGGCAAGGGAAAAAGTATAGTTAGGATCGTCGATATTAGGTATCAGGCTGTGAAAATTAAACAGATGGTAGGATTTATGATATTTGGTAACCTTTAACGAGCTATCAACCACATTTGCCAACAGATCAGTCGACGGATCGCGTTTCAAAGCCGAAATATTAAAATCAGGCATACCGCCGGGAATCATTTGCTGGCTGATATCATCCCACTGTACCGCATTTTTATCGGCCTGGTGCAATTTCCAGCCAAAGGCGGTAAAACTTACCCATGCCAGTTTATCGTTGGCTATAGCAGGCTCATAATCGCCTATGGAGCTTTGCAGCGAATCGCTCCTGAGTTCATAAAGTTTACGGGTATTTATGGCTAACGCGAACAGCTTATCGTTAATACCCGATGTTGCGCTGAAATAAACTGTATCGCCATGTACCAGCGGGAATGAGATAGGCTGATAGCTGAACGGCAACAAATACTTAACATCGCCGCTATTAATATCAATAATAGCCAGCGACATACGGCCTTTTCCATTCCGCACCGCCGATATCAGCCTGTTATCATCATAAAATTTGGGATAAGTAAAAAACAGGCTGTTCTTGTTCGGGATTATTTTTATCAGTTTTCCATCATCAGCATTTAGCAAGTGCAACTCGCTTTTGCCGGATGGCCCTACCCTTACGGTGATGATCTTTTTGCCGTCGGCGTTAAATGATGGCGAGAAGTATTTCGAGCCTTTTGTGATGCGGTGTTCTTTACCGGTGTTTACATCCAGCACCATCAATTCGCTGTAATCACGATAATTCCAGCGCAGATCGGGACGGTAAGCGGCATAAACTATTTTACCATCATGGTAATTAAAATAATTATCCAGCGAAACACTTCGTGTACTGATATTTCTTTCGGCATTCCCTGTTTTCACCACAAAAACCGGGATATGATCGTAAGTGCTTTTCATGTAGATAAGCGTGCTGTCATTCACATAAGCGGGGTATTCCTGGTCGGCAATAAAGTGCTGGTTTTTCTTTGGTTTTTTACCCTCAAATTGTTGCGGTGTTTCGCTGCTGAACAAATTTTTATAATGATTTAACCCATCAGTCCTGAATTGCTCAAAGCTCAGCCCCGAATATTTCTTTATTGCCCTTTCAAAAGGATAAAAGCCACCTTTATAAGCCGCGGCATCCTGCGTTACCTTTCTCCAGAAATCATCTCCATATTTTTCACGCCCGTAGCTTACCAACATATAGCCCAAGGGGTACCAATCAGGTGTATAATCAAGGTAGGAGCCGTTACGCAGCTTCATATAGCTGTAATTTGTACCATCGGCCCACAAGGCACGATAACCGATAAAAAAGTACGGTAGCCTGCCCCTGCCTTGGTCGCTTACGTGGGTTTCGTTAAAAACGGCATCGCCCTCAAAAAACCAGTTGGGTATCGATAGCTCATTGCCCACGGCCTGCCCACCTTCGCCAAAAAGGATATGCAGTACATGCGACAAGCCCACATTAAAGTTGTTATACTGCTGCACATGCCTAAATTCGTGTATAGCCAGTTGCTCCGGCCAGGGCAGGCTGCCAATATCAAAGCTATTTTGCTCGGGTGTGAGGTAAAACTCACTGCGGAATGGCGCCAGTTGCACATAAGCATTGGCTATGGTGGTTTGGTTTTGCAGTAAAATGCTTACCTGCTTTTGTTTAAAGCCAATAGTAGGCTGTATGGCCTTATTCATTTGCTCAACAATATTGGCCACCCGCAATCCCGATGAATCCAAACCTTCGGGGAATATCACCTTAGCCGCCGGGGTGTTTACCTGCTGCCATTTGATGGATGGCGGGTTGCCCCCAAACTCCTGCGCCCGGGTATAAGTTGCAGTAGCAGTGAGCAGTAGCAGGGCTAAAATATGGCGAATCAGGGGCTTATTCATTGAAATGTGAAAGTAAATAGAATTTACAGAATTAAAAGATTTGTACGGTAATTGTTTTGTTATATACGAGAAAAAATTGTGTTTTGTAATGCTGAAACATCATACAATTCCTTTATGTCATTTCGACGAGTGGCGGGGGCTGATGAAAGGCACGAGGAGAAAACTTATGCGCCATACATTGCAGCCGAAGTTGCCCGTATAAGATTTCTCACTATCGTTCGAAATGACATCAGGGATAAATTCGAAATCCCTATGACATACCATCCCTTAAAACTCATTACATTTGCCGCTTGTTAATACCGTACTATGGCTAAAGTATCTATCAACCTGGCAACAGGTTCAATACAAAAGGAAGAAATTATTGTAGGGATCGACCTGGGTACCACCAATTCGCTGGTGGCATTCATCAACCCTGATAAAGATCCACAGGTAATAAATGATACCGGCAAAGGCGTTTTGGTGCCATCTATAGTACACTTTTCAAATACAGGCGATATTACCGTTGGTAACGAAGCAAAGGAATATTTAACAACCGACCCGCATAATACTATCTTTTCGGTAAAGCGCCTGCTGGGCCGTTCATATAAAGACATAGAGAACTACAAAAGTTTTTTTAGCTATAAAGTTATTGATGATGATAGCGAAAGCCTGGTAAAAATTAAGGTGGGCGATAAATTTTATACCCCTATTGAACTATCAGGCCTGATATTAAAAGAACTAAAGGCACGCGCCGAGCATGCGCTCAAAACACCGGTAAACCGTGCGGTTATTACCGTACCCGCTTATTTTAACGATTCGCAGCGCCAGGCTACGCGTGACGCGGGCAAACTGGCCGGACTTGATGTTTTACGCATAGTAAATGAACCAACGGCGGCAAGTTTGGCTTACGGCATAGGCCTTAACCCCGAAGAAACAAAAACCATAGCGGTGTATGACCTCGGTGGTGGTACGTTTGATGTATCTATTTTGCAGATACAGAATGGCATTTTCGAGGTGTTGGCTACCAATGGCGATACTTTTTTAGGGGGTGATGATTTCGACAGCGCAATAGTTGATTACTGGATAGATAAAAACCAGTTAAACAAGGCTGAACTTACCCAAAACCACAAACTTGCCCAGCAACTGCGCCTAAAGGCCGAAGAAGCTAAAAAAGCATTCGCGCACCAGAGTTTGTTTAACGAAAAAATTGGTGATATATGGTGTACTATCGACAGGCCAACCTTTGAGCAATTGATACTGCCTAAAGTACAGCAAACCATAAATGCTTGTCAAAATGCATTAAAAGACGCAGGTTTAACCATGGCGCAGATTGATGAGGTGGTTATGGTTGGTGGATCTACCCGCACGGCGCTGGTTAAAAAAATGGTGGCGGAATTTTTTGGCCGCCCGGTTCACGATGAGGTTAATCCCGATGAAGTTGTAGCACTCGGTGCTGCCATACAGGCCGATATTTTAGCCGGAAACCGCAGTGATATTTTACTGCTGGATGTTACGCCGCTATCATTAGGTATTGAAACCATGGGTGGCTTGATGGATGTTATCATCCCCCGAAATTCAAAAGTACCTACGAAGGCAGGCAGGCAGTACACTACCTCTATCGATGGGCAGGTGAACATGAAGATTGCCGTTTACCAGGGCGAGCGCGACCTGATCAGCGAGAACCGCAAGCTGGCTGAATTCGACCTGAAAGGCATTCCATCTATGCCCGCAGGTTTTCCAAAGGTTGATATTAACTTTTTGCTGAACGCGGATGGTATATTAAAGATCCAGGCTATGGAGCTGCGCTCAGGCGTGAAACAGGAGGTGGAAGTAAAACCTACCTACGGTATTACCGACGACCAGGTAGAACAAATGCTGATGGACAGCATTACCCATGCTAAAGATGATGTTGCACAGCGCATGCTGATAGAGGCCCGTACCGAAGGCGAGCAAATGGTGTATGTTGTTGAACGTTTCCTGCAAAAAAATAGCGCCTATGTATCTGTAAGCGAGATAAGCGATACGCATAAACATATCCAGGCATTAAAAGATTCGCTGATCAGCGGCGATAAGGATCTGATCCACAAAGCTATTGACGAACTGAACGAATTTACCCGCCCCTTTGCCGAGCGTTTAATGGATCAGGCGATAAGTACCGCCATGAAGGGGAAAAGTATAGAGTAAGCAAATATCGTGAATATAAAGTAGGGACTAAAATATCACAATAGAAAATGAGAAACAAAGATTTTTGGGTAATTAGAGAAAACGGGACAGGTGATTATTATTATTACATGGGGTATTATAAAAATAATTTACCATGCTTTAATATGGCAATTGCCGATGCAATACACATCGTATCGGCTGAAAACGCTTTGCAAATTCAAAAAATTTTGAACGAAATTCTATCGTGTGAAATAATAAAAGTTGAAGCAAGGGCAGATTGGTAATCTTCAGTAAAACAATAAATCCCCGTTTCCGGGGATTTTCATTTTATATTTTGTTGATCTCGTCCTGCTCCTTTAAAGCCTGGATGTTATTTTTGTTGCTGTAGGTATCGGTCTTAGTGGCAAAATCCTCCAGGATCCCGGCAATGGTATCCAGGTTGTCAGATACCCGCTGGTGCATATCCGGCAGGTCTTTTTCAAGCCTTTTATCACCCAGTTCCATATTGTCCACTTCTATTTTCGCGAGTTTTTGTATGATCGCCTGCTGACTGTTTTTCAGATCTTCCAGTTCGTGAACTATCTTTTCCATCAGCGCGAATTTCTTTAACGTATCCATATTGTTGTAGTTTTTAAATTATACTTCTATAACCCCTCTCCCAACAAATTGTTTAATAATTTGGAATTATAGTTTATAACTAATAACTTAGTTATATGAAATATTACTTCTTCCTAACGTTCTTCATTTGCCTGTTTCCACCCGCATTCGCGCAGCAAACAAGTACCATAAACAACGCGTTATTGCTTGAAGATTATCAAAACCAACGCTTCGACCAGGCTGCCGATTACCTGAAACAAACCTACCCCGAGCCTATTACCGATATAAAAATATTAAAAGCCCTGGCCTACTGCTCGCAAATGGATGGTAAATTGCCCGAAGCCGAAAACTATTATGAGCGTATTTATGCTATCGATTCTACCAGCACATCGGTACTGTTTAGTCTTGGCAGCATCAACCTGCGCCGGGGCAATCCACTAAAAGCAGAAGATTTTTATAAAAAGATAATAGCGCATGATAGCACCAACTTTATTGTTTACAAACAATTGGCCAAGCTCAGTTATGATAAGAAGGACATTATAGCGACCCTAAACTATCTTATCAAAGCCAATAAGCTAAACCCCGAAGACGCTGATGTAGCAGCAGACCTGAGCGATATGTATGTAAGCCTGAAAGTTTACAATGGTGCCGAACGTGTGTTAAATGTTGCTATTACTGCTGACCCCGAAAATATGACCTTGCTCGAAAGCCTGGTGAAGCTTGAATACGCGCAGAAAAAATGGCCCGAAACAGCCAACAATTGCGAAAAGTTAATTTCGCTTGGCGATATGTCGGGGGCAATTGTAGCACAGTTGGGAATAGCCTATTATAACCTTAACAACTATCAGTGCAGCATTGAAACCTTTAAACAGATAGCTGAAAATGAGCAAACCGAAACAACGTACTACTATACTGCCGCCTGTTACAAGGCGCTAAAGGATTACAATAACGCCGTTCTCTATTTCCAAAAAACTATTGACGCTGGCATCTCCTCCAACATCAACAGCTATTACAGCGAGATTGCCGATACCTACGAAACAACAAAAAGGTACACAAAAGCAGAGCTGGCCTACCAAAAAGCCCTGCAGTTTAAAGAAACACCCATAACCCTTTACTCACTTGCCAATATGTATGATGCCGAACTTAAAAACCGCAAAAAGGCAGTGCTGTACTACAAAAGATACCTCGCCGCAAAACCCACACAAACCCAAAAAAGCTATATTGCCTATGCTAAAAGTCGGGTGGATATATTGAGTAAATGATCTTTTTGAAAATCATGTCATTTCGAACGAAGTGAGAAATCTTCTGCACCATACAAAACGAATACGCAATGAGTACAAGTTTTCTCCTCGTTCCTCGTCGAAATGACATTAATTTATTACCTGTTCATCAATCTGGCCACATACTTCCCGATAATATCAAACTCTAAATTAACAACCGAGCCTTTACGCACTTGCTGCAAGTTGGTATGTTCGAAAGTATAGGGTATAATGGCTACGGAAAAACTGTTGGCATAAGAGTTTACTACTGTTAAACTGATACCATTTACGCAGATGGAGCCTTTCTCAACAGTTATATTGCCTATGGCGGCGTCATACTCAAAAGTATACTCCCAGCTACCATTCATTTCGGTAAATGCGGTACAGGTAGCAGTTTGGTCTACATGGCCCTGTACAATGTGCCCATCCAGGCGGGCGTTCATTTGCATGCAGCGTTCAAGGTTGATCAGATCGCCGGTTTTTAGGTGGCCGATGTTGGTTTTATTCAGCGTTTCTTCAATAGCGGTAACCGTATGCCTGCCATCTGCCAGGGCGATCACGGTTAAACATACCCCGTTATGCGCTACCGATTGATCTATTTTTAATTCAGCAGCGATAGCAGATTCAACCGTAATATGTAAATTACCGCCGTCCTTACGTAATTCAGCAACTTTTCCTAATGTTTCGATTATTCCTGTGAACATATCCTCAAATTTAGGATAATTTATGTTCTTTAGCTAAAACCAACCGCCCCTTTACCAGGTTGTGACAATATGAAGCAAAGCGCCGGAATATTATTGTACAGAAAGATCGGTGGAACTCTCCAGGTTTTCCTGGTACATCCCGGCGGGCCATTCTTTAAAAATAAAGATGCGGGCAGCTGGACTATCCCCAAAGGTGAGTTTTTGGAGGATGAAGAGCCATTAGCAGCAGCCAAACGCGAGTTTAATGAGGAAACAGGGCAGCCAATTACCGGCGAATTTATTTCTTTAGGTTCCATCCGCCAAAAAAGCGGTAAAACAGTTCACGCATGGGCAGTTGAGGGCGATATTGATCATAAAACGATCGTCAGTAATACTACCGAAATTGACTGGCCTCCCCGGTCAGGAAAAAAATTGACAATCCCGGAAGTTGACAGGGCTGGTTGGTTTGAAATTGCTGCCGCGAAGCAAAAGATAAACCCGGCGCAGGTGGAGTTGATTGAAAGGTTAAGCAGCCAGCCCCCTCTAAATCTCCCCCGGTAGGGGAGACTTTTTAATTAAGGTGAGGCATCATCTCATATTTTTACACTATGTGCGCTTTGAAGTCTCCCCTACCGGGGGAGATTTAGAGGGGGCGCCTGTTCCTCGCCCAATTAGTTACCTCAACAGCAACGTTATTGGCTATAGCCATCTTCTTCTCACTTAACAGCCTTTCCATCACCAAAGCCGCTATCAGCGCTTCATCTTCGTTACCGGTTTGCAGCACTTCTGGCGTAAAATATTTTTTTACAAAATGCGTATCGAAATTACCTGATGTAAAGGCCTCATGCTGCATTACAAATTTACCAAAGGCCAATGTGGTTATAATACCGGTTATATGGTATTCATCAATTGCCCGTATCATCCGCTCTATGGCTTCCGTCCGGTCTTTACCATAAGTAATTAGTTTGGCTATCATCGGATCGTAGTAAATGGGGATCTCCATGCCTTGCTCAAAGCCATCATCCACACGCACACCGGGGCCTTTAGGGGTTATATAGGTTTGTAAGGTACCAATATCCGGCAGAAAATTATTGGCCGGATCCTCGGCATAAACGCGTAGTTCAATAGCATGGCCGTTTATCTCCAGATCCTCCTGTTTAAAGCTGATGGCTTCACCCCTTGCGATCCGTATCTGTTCTTTTACCAGGTCGATACCGGTAATAAACTCCGTTACCGGGTGTTCTACCTGCAAGCGTGTATTCATTTCTAAAAAGTAAAAGTTCAGCTGATTATCCATTATAAACTCAACTGTACCTGCGCCGGTATAGTTAACCGAGCGTGCCACATCAACCGCGCATTTGCCCATTGCCTTGCGTATTTCGGGCGTAAGTACCGATGATGGCGCTTCTTCTATCACCTTTTGGTGACGGCGCTGCACCGAGCAATCTCGCTCAAACAAATGCAGGATATTGCCATGTGTATCGCCCAAAACCTGTATCTCGATATGCTTGGGCGATGACACATAACGCTCGATAAACACCGAGCCATCCCCAAACGCCGAAGTAGCTTCGGAAACCGCTAATTGCATTTGTTCTTCAAAATCCCCGGCAGTTTCTACAATGCGCATTCCCTTGCCACCGCCGCCGGCAGCCGCTTTTATAAGTATCGGGAAGCCAACTTCGATAGCCCGTAATTTAGCCTCGTTAACATCTGTGATTGCTTCTTCAGTACCCGGAACCATAGGGATATCATATTTCATGGCAGCGGCTTTGGCCGATAGCTTATTCCCCATTACTTCCATAGCTTCGGGCGATGGGCCTATCAAAATCAGGCCTGCTTCCCTCACCTGCCTGGCAAATGCGGCATTTTCCGAAAGGAAACCGTAACCGGGATGTATGCCTTCTGCTTCGGTTTTACGGCAGGCATCGATAATTTTATCGCCTACGAGGTATGATTGACTGGATGGCGCATCGCCTATATGTACCGCTTCATCGGCATAGCGCACATGCAGGGCATCGCGGTCGGCATCTGAATAAACAGCAACGGTTTTTATACCCATTTCCCGCGCCGAGCGCATAATTCTTAAAGCAATTTCGCCACGGTTGGCTATAAGTATTTTTTGCATAGATAACAAATGTAGTAGAAATGTTGGAACGTTGTAAAGTTGAAACGTTGTAAGGTTGAAAAATTCAAATAGTATTAAATTGTTGTTTGTAGCCTTTGTTTATATTGATATTATTTTCGATATAATTTACTTGCACAAAACCAATCACGTTAATCAAATAAAACATTTCAACTTTACAACGTTCCAACCTTACAACATTATTCTCCTATCTCATCCACCAAATACAATATCGACTCATAATTTTCATTTACCGCCTGCGACATGGCCATTTCGCAGGTTTTGGTTGATGAATAGTAACCATCATATTGAAGCTGGCAAACTTCCAGTGCCTCGGGCATAGTAGCTGATTCAGTAAGTTCTGGAAACAAAAAGCCCCTATCACCTGCCATGCCGCAACAACCCGCATGCAGCGGAACTGTAACCTTAGTGGCAAAGTGATGGGCGAGCTTTGTAAATTTATCCTGTGTATGCATTTTTTGCAGCGAACAAACCGGGTGCAACACTACCGAACCTTTTTTATTTTTAACCTGCAAAAGAGGCATTACTATATCATGCAGGTAATCAACACAGTCTAAAATATGTAATTGGTCGTATTTTATTTTATTGTCATCACTCAATACCGGCCTTAAATTTTTAAGCGAATACGCGCATGAGCTTACATCAATCACAATTTTGGTTGCCCCGTGCCCGCTATCCGCCCAAAGCTTGTCAACAATGGCATTGGCGGTATAACTGTAAGCATCCTTATATCCTTTTGATGAAAACACCTGGCTGCAACAACTCCCCGAGCTATTTGGCATTACTTCCACCCCTATCCCGGCCTTAGCCGAAACACTCAGAAATACTTCCATAATATTCTTTTTACCACCATGCCCGCTACCCATCGTCCGCGAAATACAGCTTGGAAAATATAGCACCTTATCGTTTTTCCCGTCACCATCATTTGATCTTAAAGCTGAAAGATCGGGAGGATAAGCAATTTGCTCCGTCCATAATGGCAAGCCGGGGGAAACTTTTTTCATGCCCGACGTAAGATTGGTCATGCTTCGCTTACCGAATATCTTATTGACCCAAATGCCCTTTTTTAAGGCAAACCGGGCAAACCAAACCATAGTACCAAAGTGTTTCGCAACTGTTAATGCAATCTTATTAGCGAATGCCGAATGATTTTCCCTGCGCAATCGCTTCACCAGGTCGCCGGTATTAATATCCACCGGGCAGGCCGTAGCGCACAGGCCATCAACCGCGCAGGTATCCAAACCATCGTATTGGTATTGATGAAGCAGCGTGTTGTAGTTTTGTTTATCGCCTTTTTGCTGTAGTTTCTTTAGCTCGCGCCTTATTACTATTCGTCGCCGCGGCGTAGTGGTTAAGTTACGGCTGGGGCATTTATGCTCGCAATAACCACATTCGGTACATTTATCAACCTCTTCCTCAACGGTGGGCAACAGCTTAATATTTTTTATGTGGATCTCTTTATCGCTATTAATTATAACACCGGGGTTAAGCAATCCTTTGGGATCAACGGCTTGTTTTAGTTGCTTCATGAGCAGGTACAAGTCGCCGCCCCATTCAGTTTCAACAAATGGCGCCATGTTGCGGCCTGTGCCATGTTCTGCTTTCAGTGTGCCGTCGTGTTTGTTTACCACCAGTTCCACCATATCCTGCATAAACTTGTCATAGCGTTCAACTTCGCGCTGATCATTAAATGATGGCGTTATTAAAAAATGGATATTACCATCCTTGGCATGCCCAAAAACTATGGCATTATCATAAGCATACTTTTTAAACAGGCTATGCAGGTCAATTATAGCATCGCCTAACTTTGCCACCGGGAATGCCACATCCTCCAATATCACTGTTGAGCCACTAACACGTACAGCGCCGACGGATGGAAACAAACCTTTTCTTACTTTCCAGTAATAATCCTGCTCTTTTGGGTCGCTGGTAAATACAGGTGCTTGTAACAGTGCAAGCGAAGGAACTACCGCCAAAAAACCGTTAACCTTTGCTTCCAGTTCCGCATAGCTGCTTTCCTGGAATTCGATGAGCAAGGCCGCCGCGTTTTCGGGCAGAGTTTTGATGATGGCTGGCAGGTTTGGTAAATGCTCTATCGCGCGGAGCGATGCCCTGTCAATCAGTTCAACCGCCTTTGCCCCGGCATCAATTAACGGCACCAGCGCCTGGCATGAGGTATAAATATCAGGGAAATATAGCAGCGAGGTTGATTTGTATTTATAATCCGGAATGGTTTCTAATACTGCTTCCGCTATGAAAGCTAGTGTGCCTTCAGCACCGATCAGCAAATGCGCCAGAATATCCAGCGGATGTTCAAAATCAACAAAAGCATTAAGCGAATAGCCTACCGTGTTTTTTTGCCGGTATTTTTTGCGGATCTTATCATACATCGCGCTGTTAGCGCTTATTGAATTTTTGATTTGCAAGATGGTATCGCTTAGGGCAGCACATTCAGTGGTAAAGCGGTCATAATCTTCCGTATTTTCGGTGGTAAAAGCCTTTCCGTCGGGCAAAATAAACCGGATATGTTTTACGGTATGATAAGAGTTGAGTTTAACCCCGCAGCACATACCGCTGGAGTTGTTGGATAAGATGCCGCCCATCATAGCCGAGTTTATACTCGCCGGATCGGGGCCTATGATACGCTGATACGGTTTCAGATTAGCATTTACCATTGCCCCGGTAATGCCCGGCTGCACGCGGATGAGAGCGCCATCATCCTCAACAGTTACCCTATCCCAAAACTGGCTAAGGTCAACCAAAATACCATCGGTAATGGATTGCCCCGACAGGCTGGTACCACCTGTCCGAAAAACTACGGGAATATTGTATTGATCAGAAAATTTAAAAAGCGCGATAATCTCTGTTTCGCTCACCACCTGTATAACGGCTTTGGGTATCAGGCGATAAAAACCCGCATCAGCAGCATACGATACCAGGTCGATCAAACGTGTTTTGATACGGCTGGCTGGTAATATCTGCTGTAATTGCTTCCCAATCTCCATATATTCTTAGTGGGCTACTCTTTAATTCATTGCCGTTGGCTTCAGCCAACGGAATACAAGGCAAGTAAAAGGCTTTAGCCAAATATATTTAGGCTAAAGCCAAATTGTTAATTATATATGTTCCGCCCCATAAATGGGGGCGGCAATGAAATGAATTGCTTATTTCAATCATAAATCACACACTCTGTTTCCACTCTTTTAAATGCTGTTTTGAACTACCAAGCCCTTCAATCCCCAACTCAACAACATCGCCCGGCTTCAAATACACCTGTTCGGGTTTCATACCCAAACCCACACCCGGCGGCGTACCTGTTGAAACGATATCTCCGGGCAATAAGGTCATAAACTGGCTGATGTAATGCACCAAAAAAGACACATCAAATATCATGGTGGACGTATTGCCGTCCTGCATCATTTTATCGTTAACCGATAGCCATAAACGCAAATTATTCAGATCTCCCAGCTCATCTGGCGTAGCTATAAATGGCCCCAACGGTGCAAAGGTGTCGCAGCTTTTCCCTTTCACCCATTGGCCGCCACGTTCTATTTGAAACTCGCGCTCGCTGTAATCGTTATGCAGGCAATAGCCCGCTACATGATCAAGTGCGTTCTCCAGGTCTACATAGCTTGCTTTTTTACCGATAACAAAGGCCAGCTCCACTTCCCAATCAGTTTTTTTACTGTTGCGCGGGATGGTCACATCATCATCCGGCCCGATCAATGAACTTGTCGACTTAAAAAATATAATAGGTTCTTTGGGTATTGGCGCGTTGGTTTCCTTAGCATGATCTGCGTAATTCAGGCCTATACATACAATTTTTGAAGGCCTTGCTACCGGCGGCCCCAAACGGACATCCCCCGCCAGTTCTCTCAGTTCATTTTTATGTGCCGAAAGGTAATCGTTCAATCTTTTTAAGCCTTCGCCGCCAAAAAAAGCTTCATCATAATCGCCATTAAAGCCCGGCAGGCTGTATTTTTTATCGTTGATGATAACTCCGGGTTTCTCTTGCCCCGGCTGGCCGTATCTTATTAGTTTCATAGGTATTAAGTATTTAGTTTTGTAAATCCACCATCTATTGCATAGTCATTCCCGGTTATAAAAGCTGATTCATCCGCGCAAAGGTATAAAGCCAAGTAGGCTATTTCTTCAGGTTTTGCCATGCGGCCAATCGGTTGTGATGCCTGTAGCTTTTTAAACATCTCATCTTCCTTACCCGGATAGTTTTTAGCGATAAAGCCATCAACAAAGGGTGTATGCACCCTTGCCGGGGATATGGAATTACAGCGGATGTTATAGCTGATATAATCGCGGGCAACCGAAAGTGTTATGCCATTAACCGCGCCTTTGGTCATGCTGTAGGCAAAACGGTCTGTCAGCCCAACAATTGACGCGATAGAGGCCATATTTAATATCACGCCACCTTTCTTTTTTAAATGCGGTATAGCGGCAAATATGGTATGGTACATCCCTTTTACATTCACGCCGAACAAGCGGTCAATAGCATCGGGGGTAACTTGCTCAATATTGCCAATGTGTGCAATGCCCGCATTATTCACCAAAATATCAAGCCCCGATTCATCAATTATGCCGGCTATAATTTTATCAACTGCTTCTTTTGATGAGATATCGCACTTTTTAAATGCGGCTTCCCCTGCATCGTCCTTTATTGCTTTAACCGTCTCTTCCGCGCCTTTTTCATCTACATCAATAATGTAAACTTTGGCACCTTGTTTGGCAAACAGGGTGGCTATTGCTTTACCAATACCGCTGCCCCCGCCTGTAATTATTGCTGTTTTGTTGTTTAGACTGAACATAATATATTTATAATTTTCTCCCCCGTAGAGACGCAACATTTTGCGTCTCCCTATTGTTATTAAAGACACAAATATTGCACCCTTTTATTTTTTATTTAGAGACGCAAAATATTGCGTCTCTACGTTTAGCATCAATATGGCGATACGCTTACCGCCGTCCATCCGCCGTCAACCACCAAATTTTGCCCCGTAATATGTTTTGCCTTTGGCGATACCAAAAATAAAACCGCGTTGGCCACATCCTCTACCATTGCAGGCCTGCCCATAGGCGTAATGCGCGACCATGTATCTTTATATTCCGCATCCTCCAATGTCCTTTCTGTTAAGGTTGCACCCGGCGCCACGGTATTCACCGTTATTTTATAGGGCGCTAATTCTATCACCAAATTTTTGGCCAGCATTTCTAAGCCTGCCTTTGTCATACCATAAGCCGCAAGGTTTTTATGTGCCTGGTGCCCCGTTACCGACGACATAAAAAGAATGCTGCCACCCGTTTGCTGTTTGATGATCTGTTGCGCCGCCCTTTGTGCTAAAAAAAAGCTACCCTGCAAATTTACGTTCATCACACTTTGCAAGGCGTCGGGCTTATATGCCAAAAAATCGCCAAAAAGGGTTATACCGGCATTAGCTATCGCGATATCGAGCTTGCCAAATTGTTGCACAGCAGTATCAACCAGTTGTTGTATCAGCTTAATATCGCCTGCATCACCTGCAACTGGATAAGTTTTGCCCGCACCCAAAGCATTTATTTTTTCAGAGGATGCCTTTACCAGCGCCCCGTCAATATCATTGATCACCACCAAAGCGCCGTTAATGGCCAATTGCCGGGCAACTTCATAACCGATGCCGTTGCCTGCCCCGGTTACTATGGCTACTAACCCTGTAAAATCCTTATTTGCCATTTATTAGCCTGCAATTAATGTGAATCCCGTAATACTTCGCTGCCCGATCCGCCTTTTAGAAAATCAAAATCGGCACCTAAATGCGCCTGCTCCACATGGGTTTGGTATAAATAGGTATAACCACGATTAGTAAGATTGGGCAGCGTTATCAACTTACTTTTTCTATCGGCAATTTCCTTATCGGTCAGCTCAATGTGTAATGTACCCGCAGGTACATCCAACTTTATAACATCCCCATCCTGTACAATGGCCAGCGTACCGCCAATAGCCGCCTCCGGCGAAACATGCAGCACTACCGTACCAAAACCAGTGCCGCTCATCCTGCCATCGGATATGCGCACCATATCGGTAACGCCCTTATCCAGCAGTTTTTTGGGGATAGCCATATTGCCAACCTCGGGCATGCCCGGATAACCTTTTGGGCCTACATTTTTTAATACCAAAATGCTCGTTTCATCCACATCCAGGTCAGGGTCATCTATTTTTACTTTATAATCCTCAATATTTTCGAATACTACAGCCTTACCACTGTGCTGCATCAATGCCGGGCTTGCTGCCGATGGCTTTAGCACCGCCCCGTTCTCGCATAAATTGCCCTTTACCACCACAATTCCGGCTGTTTTGTTAAAAGGCTCCTCAACAGTGCTTATCAGTTTCCTGTTAAAACACTCGGCGGTTTCATAATTGGCCGATATGGGCTGGCCTGTAACGGTAATGGCATCACGGTTAAGCGATCTATCCAGTTCTTTCATCAACGCGGGCAATCCCCCGGCATAAAAGAAATCCTCCATAAAATAATCGCCCGATGGCTGCAAATTTGCCAGCAAGGGGATGTGTTTGATGGATGTATTAAAATCATCCATGTTCAGATCAACCCCAATGCGCGCGGCTATAGCCAGTAAATGAATTATAAAGTTTGTTGAACCGCCAATGGCGGCATTAACCGTAATGGCGTTTTCAAATGCCTGCGGCGTGAGGATGTCTGATAGTTTCAAATCCTCCTTAACCATGTCAACTATCCGGCTACCCGACAAGTGCGCCAATACCTTCCGGCGCGAATCCGCAGCGGGAATAGCGGCGTTTTCGGCTAAGGACAGGCCTAATGACTCCACCATACAGGCCATAGTTGATGCTGTACCCATTACCGCGCAATGGCCGCGACTACGGGCCATACAGGCTTCGGCAATATAAAATTCCTCATCGCTCATTTTATTGGCGCGGTTGGCTTCCGAAAACCGCCATACATCGGTAGTACCTATATCATGCCCACGGTATTTACCTGTAAGCATAGGGCCGCCCGATACAACTATAGTTGGTAAATTCACGCTGCATGCCCCCATTACCAACGCAGGTGTTGTTTTATCACATCCGCAAAGCAAAACCACACCATCAAGCGGGTTTGCGCGTATGGATTCCTCCACATCCATACTCACCAAGTTACGGTAGAGCATTGCGGTGGGCTTTATAAGTGTTTCGCCTAACGACATTACCGGAAACTCCACCGGGAAACCACCTGCTTCGTATATTCCATGTTTAACAGATTCCGCCAGCTCGCGAAAATGCGCGTTACAGGGCGTAAGTTCCGACCATGTATTACAAATGCCTATGACAGGCTTGCCTTGCAATTCATGCGCGGGTATGCCCTGGTTTTTCATCCAGGCGCGGTATATAAAACCATCCTTGCCCCTTTTACCAAACCATTGCTGGCTCCTAAGCGTTTTTCTATCCATCAGTTTATAATCAGCGAAACCAAATATAGGAGGATAATTCTTTCCCGTATAAATAACATTTATAATATTAAATTATTGCAGGATTGGCCCCAAACAAAAAAGACTTACGAAGATTTAAAAACTTCGTAAGTCCATATCAGGTTTTCAACTTTCTACTTTGAACTTTTAGCTTTCAACTCAAAAGTTCTCGTAAGTCCATATCAGGTTTTAGGTTTTAACTTTCTTCTTTAAACTTTTAACCTTCAACTCCCCATCTACCAAACATTTACACGCTCATTCTCGGGGCGGTAAAGTTTATCGCCGGGTTGAATATTAAATGCTTTATAAAAGGCCGCATTATTAAATGCCGGGCCGTTTACCCGATCTATTTCAGGCGAGTGCGGGTCGGTACTGATACGTGCGCGCAAGGTTTCATCACGGTCTTTAATGCGCCAGATCTGGGCGAAAGCTAAGAAGAAACGCTGATCGGGTGTTAAGCCATCAATTTTTGTAGTGCTCTTACCTTCGGGTGTATTTTTGAATGCCTGGTAAGCTATGGTAAGCCCGCCAATATCAGCCATATTTTCACCTACGGTTAAAGCGCCGTTTACATGCAGGCCATCTAATACTGTATATTGATTATACTGATCGATAACTACCTGTACCTTCTTTTTAAATTTGTCCCTGTCTTCAGCTGTCCACCAGTTGGATAGGTTGCCATCTTTATCATACTGGCTGCCCTGATCGTCGAAACCGTGGGTCATTTCGTGGCCTATAACCATACCGATACCGCCATAATTAACAGCATCATCGGCATCCTTATCAAAGAAAGGGTATTGCAATATGCCGGCAGGGAAAACTATCTCGTTAAAGGTTGGGTTGTAATACGCGTTTACGGTAGGCGGTGTCATACCCCATTCCGTCCTGTCAACCGGTTTGCCCACTTTTTTCATCATTTCAACATAATTATGTTTTGAAATGGATTGCTCATTAGCGTAGTAAGTGCCCTTATCAATGCTTACATCATCATATTTTTTCCATTTATCGGTATAACCTATTTTCTTGGTGAAAGCATCCAGTTTGGCAAGAGCCTTTTTCTTGGTCGCGTCGCTCATCCAATCAAGGTTTTGAATACGCTGGCGATAAACGCTTTGCAGGTTATTCACCAGGTCGAGCATCCGTTTTTTCG
>Ga0302315_10000194_pt1 | contig 75774 bp, 63 predicted proteins | sample III_Palsa_N3_1_FD_200532 | JGI IMG/M metagenome (GOLD analysis project Ga0302315, IMG submission 200532) | Peat permafrost microbial communities from Stordalen Mire near Abisko, Sweden - III_Palsa_N3_1 | ecosystem: Environmental > Terrestrial > Soil > Palsa > Peat permafrost | place: Sweden...
GATATAAGTTTGCTTTCATCATTTTAATCAATATTTCAAAGAACACTTTATAGTCTCAAGCCTATATTTTAATACAATAGTTGCGCAACGATCACAAATTTAGGGAAAGGAGGAGGATAGGGTAAAACCGCAGACAGGTTTTACAGATGTGCAGATTATTTGTTAATTTTGTTAAAAGGAGGAAAGTATCATGAAATCAAAAATAGCTAAAAATACAGGGGTTTTTAAAACTCATAAATCATATAGCCCGGAGGAAATTTTTGCGGCTGGCGGCACTACGGCGTTTGGCATAAAGATGGGGAAAGATATGGATAGCCTGATAAAAGCAATGGAGAATGCAGCACCTATTGAACCATTTACAGACGAAGAATGGGCCGATTTGATGTATCAATTGGCAAATGATAAGTAGTACCGACGACCGGAACTAATCTTTAATCTCTAATTAATTAATCTCTAAACTCAACTATTCTCCAACAACTTCTTCGCTACCCCCAATTTTTCTTTTTCTTCCTTTGATAATACAGGATATTCCAGTTTTAAATCTTTCAATGTTTGAAGCATAATGGTAGATATTGCAATACGGGCAAACCATTTCTTATCAGCAGGGATCACGTACCAGGGGCATTTCGGGGTTGATGTTTCTTGAATGGCCTTTTCATAGGCTTTCATATAATCATCAAAATATTGGCGTTCATTAATGTCCGCCTGGGAGAATTTCCAGTTTTTGGCCGGGTCGTCTATCCGCTTTAAAAAGCGCTCTTTTTGTTCCTCTTTGGATACATGCAGGAAGAATTTGATCATCACCGTTCCGTTATCCCATAAATATTTTTCAAATGTGCAAATGTCTTCGTAACGCTTGTCCCAAAATTGTTTATCTGCGTTCTTAGTTTTAACAATGCCGGGCAGGCGTTCGTTTAACAGCAGTTCCGGGTGTACTTTGGTAATCAGCACATTTTCGTAATGCGATCGGTTATGTACGCCGATACGGCCAAATTCGGGCAGGGCCTTATGGTGCCGCCATAAAAAATCATGCGCCAGTTCTTCCGCGCTGGGCTGTTTAAAGCTATGCACATCGCAACCCTGCGGGTTTAAGCGTGATAAGGTATGTGCTATCGCGCTGTCCTTACCACCCGCGTCCATCGCCTGGAACAGGATGAGCAGCGCGTAGCGGTTATCGGCATATAACTTTGGCTGTAATTCGGCAATTTGCTTTACCAGGTCCTCCAAAATAGCAGTTGCATCCTCTTTTTTAAGGCCGGCAGAATAAGCGGTATCAAAGTCTTTCAACGAAAAACCTTTACCGTCTTTTACGGTTATCTTAGTTATTATATCTTTCATTTTAAAGAATTAAAATTTACGTGTTAAAATTACGTTATTATTTTTGTGCTGTCCCCGCTATGATTTAGGGTCATAATTTTACATCTTTACCGCATGTTCCGACGTATAAAAAACAAATACCTTAGATATTTCGTCATCTTCATTTATTCCGTTATTATCTTTTTCTGCGCGATGGAATTAAATTTCCTGTGGCTGTTTGGATACTCGCCTGATATGCAGGACATTAAAAACCCAATATTATCTGTCGGTTCGCAGGTTTATACGGCTGACGGCAAGTTAATAGCAGAGTATTATCACGAAAACCGGTCGCCGGTTGAGTATAAAGCTATTTCTCCTTACCTTATAAATGCCCTGGTATCAACCGAAGATGTACGCTTTTACAGTCACGGCGGGGTTGATTATTTTTCATTTTTTACCAGCATGATCTCTACTGCCAAAGGCGACAGGCGCGGCGGCAGTACCATTACACAACAACTTGCAAAGAACCTGTACGCAACCCGTAAAAAAACATCAGCGGGATTGCTCAGCCATATCCCGGTGATAAAAACCATTATTTTTAAATGTAAGGAATGGCTTACAGCCTATAAATTAGAGCATGTTTACAGCAAAGAAGAGATATTGACGTTGTACTTAAATACTGTACCGTTTGGCAGCAATTCATTTGGCATAAAAACGGCTTCACTACGGTTTTTTAATAAAATGCCCGACGCGGTTACCCCTGCCGAAGCGGCCACTTTAATAGGGATGCTGAAAGCTACTTCAACCTATAACCCTATTAACAACCCTGATAAATCAGTTGACCGCCGTAATACCGTATTGAGCCAGATGCTTAAAAACAAAAAGCTTACGCAGGATGAGTATGATGTTAATATTAAAGTCCCCTTAGGCCTTAACTTAAGCTATGTAGAGAATAATTCGCAGGGCGACTCGTACATCCGCCAGGCTGTTGAAAGATGGCTTAAAAAATGGTGTACCGATAACAATTACGACCTGTATGAGGATGGCCTGAAAATATACACCACTATCGATTCCAAACTACAGCTTTATGCCGAACAGGCCGTAGCCCAAAAGATGAAGATGCTGCAAAAACGTTTTGACGACCTTTGGGGTAAGAAAAACCCCTGGCGCGATTCAAAAGGCAATGAGATAAAAGACTTTGTATTAAAAGCAGAGCAGCGTTTGCCCGTTTACAGCGTACTGGACAAAAAATTTCACGGTGATACGGTACAGATAAAGCAATATTTTGAGCAAAAGAAACACATGAAGGTATTTACCTGGCATGGCGAGCGTGATACCCTTTTTTCAAGTGTAGATTCGATCAAATATTACACCCGCATTTTAAATACAGGTATGATGACCATCGAGCCTTCAACCGGCAAGATAAAAGTATGGGTTGGTGGCATTGACCACCATTATTTCAGGTACGACCATGTAAACCAGGCTAAGCGCCAGGCTGGTTCAACCTTCAAACCTTTTGCCTACGTAACAGCTATTGATAATGGCATGTGCCCTTGCGATAAGTTTACCGATAAGCCCGTGTCCATTAAATATAATGATGGTGGCAAAGACCAGTATTGGGCACCGAATAATGCCGATTTTAAATTTACAGGCCAGGAGATGTCCTTACGCTGGGCAATGGGTAAATCAGTAAATTCCATTACCGCGCAGGTAACCGAGAAAGTTGGCTGGGCCAAAATAGTTGAATACGCGCATAAAATAGGTATCGAAAGTCCCTTAAAATCAGTCCCTTCTGTAGCCTTAGGCTCTAATGACGTATCCGTTTTCGAGATGGTACGGGCCTATAGCACCTTTTTAAATAAAGGGCAAAAAATCGATCCGCTGCTGGTAACAAAAATTACCGACCAGGATGGTAATGTGTTACAGGAGTTCACCCTGAAAAGCGAGCAGGTTTTAAGCGAGGAAACAGCGTGGCTGATGTTATATATGTTTAGGGGCGGTATGGAAGAACCGGGCGGTACATCATTAGCGCTTTGGGAGTATCCCGATCTTTTCAAAAAAGACAACCAGATCGGCGGAAAAACAGGCACCTCATCCAACTATGTTGACGGATGGTATATGGGCATCACCAAAGACCTGGTTACCGGCATTTGGGTAGGCGCTGATGACCGCAGCGTACATTTCACTACATCAGAAACCGGCGAAGGCTCGCACACTGCCCTTCCTATTTTTGGGGCCTTTATGACCAAAGTTTATGACGATCCAAATTCCGGTTATACCTACGGGCCGTTCCCTAAACCGTGGAGTAAAATTACCAAACAGTATGATTGCCCGTCACCAAGAATAAGTGATTCTACCGCGACAGATAGCCTGGTAATGCCCGTTGATACTTCAGGAACAATACCAAAACCAACAGAAAAGCCAGAGAATGATCCGGAGAGGTGATTAATAATTGCCTTTCATAGCAACCATTTTATTTAAAGCTAAGTAATAGCTGTAAATATATCGGGTAGTGATTAAAATTAGTTGATACATAAATATATAATAGGCATTTGTTTATTTTAGCATCCTAATTACGTCACCTGCATGAGTATATCCTCTCCTACTATAAAAAATAAAGCAAGCAAGGTTTTTAGGGTATTATTGTCTATTTTGGGTTTGATTGTTTTCAGTCATCCGGCTAAAGCCCAATACTTCGGGCAAAATAAGGTGCGGTATAAAAATCTGAAGTTCAAAATTTACCGGACACCACACTTCGAGATCTATTACTACCTGAAGAATGATAGCATGATAAAGCGGTTCGCGCAGGAAAGCGAACTTTGGTATACACTGCACCAGCAGGTTTTTAGGGACACCTTTAAAAAGCCAAACCCGATAATTCTTTATGCCAATCACCCCGACTTTCAGCAAACAACGGCAATTGAAGGCTCGATAGACGTTGGTACCGGCGGTGTTACCGAGGGCCTGAAAAACCGGGTGGTTATGCCGGTGATGGAAAGTAATGAAATGACCCGGCACGTTATCGGTCATGAGCTGGTGCATGCCTTTCAATATCATTTATTGCTGGAACGGGATGAAGCGAATTATGAGAACATCAACAGCCTGCCTTTATGGATGGTTGAGGGTATGGCCGAATATCTTTCATTAGGAAAAAAAGACGCTTATACCGCCATGTGGATGCGCGATGCCTACCTGAACCACGATATTCCCACCATAAAGCAATTAACCGAAAGTAATAAATATTTCCCTTACCGTTACGGGCAGGCATTCTGGGCATTTATCGGCTCAACCTATGGCGACACGGTTATTATGCCTTTTTTTAAAAACACGGCGCGTTTAGGCCTTCAATTAGGCACCAAGCGGACGTTTGGCTATGACGATAAAACATTGTCTGCCCTTTGGAAAAACTCGATAGAAGCTACTTATAAGCCCTATTTAAAGGATACCATACAAAAACCTGTTGGTAATTTATTGATCAGTGATAAAAATTCGGGGAAAATGAATATCGCGCCCGCTGTTAGCCCTGATGGTAAATATATCGCCTTTTTATCCGAAAAAAACTTGTTTACAATCGACCTTTATTTAGCGGATGCTAAAACCGGGGCGGTAATAAAAAAACTAACCAGCAAGGTGTCCAATTCGCATATTGATGAGTTTAATTTTATCGAATCTGCCGGTACCTGGTCGCCAGATGGTAAACGCTTTGCGTTTAGTGTTTTTAACAAGGGCCGAAACCGTATGCTGGTGGTTGAAGTGCCCAGCGGCCGCATATTGCAGGACATTTCAATGGGCAAAGCCGAACAATTTAGCAACCTTTCCTGGTCGCCGGACGGTAAGCAAATGGTTTTCCAGGGATTATCCGAGGGGCAAGGCGATCTTTACCTGTATAATTTCGATACGAAAAAAATTAAACAGCTAACAAACGATAAGTATTCTGATATCCAGCCAAGTTTTTCGAGGGATAGTAAAAAGATCATTTTTTCAAGCGACCGGACAACTTACGACCAGTCCTTATCGCAGGAGATCACCTTTAACCTGGCCGAATATGACCTGCAAACCGGCAGGATAACCAACTTCAAAATATTTAACGGCGCCAATAACTTAAACCCGCAATATTCTTCAGATGGCACGCAGATTTACTTTTTATCCAACCGCGACGGCTTCCGCAATATGTACCGGTATAGCCTGCTTACGGGTAAGTTAGAACAAATGACTGATCTGTTTACCGGAATTTGCGGTATTACTGAATACTCACCAGCCTTGAGCATATCTAATAATAATGATGTTGTATACTCCTATTACCGGGCACAAAAATATTCTATATACAATGCCAATGCTTCGGAGTTTACACCAACTGTGGTTGACGCGGGCAGCACTAATTTTGACGCGGCTATGCTGCCCCCTTTTAAATCGGTTGGGGTCGACCTGATCAATTCAAACCTTGAGAATTTTCTTGCTTATAAAAAATTCCCTGCCGATTCTATAAAAAACCAAGCCTACCAGCCCCGGTTTAAGCTGGATTATTTAGCCAGCAGTGGTTTGGGTGTATCGGCCAGCGCTTTTGGCACCGGGCTGGCCAGTGGCATACAAGGCGTATTTAGCGACATACTGGGCCGTAACCAGATATTTGCCGGCGCAGCCATAAACGGCGAAATTTATGATTTTGGCCTGCAACTGCTTTATTTAAAGCAAACCGGGCGCTGGAATTTTGGCGGCGGCATATCACATATCCCTTTCCAGTTTGCCAATTATAACGTAATACCGACAACGTTTACGAGTAATGGCACAACCGTGCCCGCTACCGAAGAAAGGTATGACCTGATCCGCATATTCCAGGACCAGCTTTCTTTGTTTACCTCGTATCCTATATCCAAATCAACACGTGTGGAATTTGGCGGAGGTGCTGCCGAATATTATTACTTAGTTGAACGTTACAGCACCTTTGTTGATAACTCCGGAAATGTTTTAAGCAATACAAAGACCCAAATATCAAACGCCGCTTATAATGCCGACCCTCTAAATGCCGGAAATATTTTAAAGCCTTTTACAATCTATTCGGTAAATACCTCGTTAATTGGCGATAATTCTTTTTTTGGAGTAGCATCGCCGCTTAACGGTTTCCGTTACCGCTTAGAGGGTGAATATGACTTTGGCACCTACCAGTTTTTTGCACCCACTATCGATTTGCGCGAATATGTGCGCGTAGCACCGGTTACCTTCGCCGCCCGTTTATACGGGTATGGCCGCTTTGGTAACTCAAACGGTTTATACCCTTTATATGTGGGTTATCCTTTCCTGATAAGGGGTTATGAAGCCCAAACTTTTTATAACGGCAGCACCAGGCCAAGCAACGGCTTTACTATCGACCAGCTTTCGGGTACCCGCACGGCTGTGGCAAACTTTGAGGTAAGGCTGCCTTTTACCGGCCCCGAGAAACTTTCGCAAATTAAATCAAGGTTTCTTTTTACGGAACTTAACCTATTTTTCGATGCCGGTTTAGCCTGGAACCAGGGAAACCAGATCAAATTTCAAACCGCCCCCGACAGAATAGGCACAGATGCGAGCGGTAACCCGTTATTTAATACCAACCAGCGTGTACCCGCCTTAAGCAGCGGTGTCTCGGTAAGGGTAAATGTTTTTGGCTATTTTGTATTAGAACCTTACCTGGCTGTACCGTTTAACCGCAATGATGTTAACAAACCGGTGTTTGGTGTAGGGTTTACACCGGGATGGTAAACTGCTCTGTTTAGATTTGACAACTTTTCAAAAGTTGTCAAATCTGATTCGCCACTAATCCACCTTATACCTGTAAACCTGCCTGCCAATATGCCCGGCGTTATCAATTCCCTCTACCACAACCCGGTAGTTGCCTTTGCTGTCGCCGTTAAAATAGTCAAAGCTGGTATTACCATTTTTATCGGTTTGAATAATAGGTTTCCAGTAAATGGTAGTCCGAAAATCAGGTATCGCTTTATTTGGTGCCGGGATATCATATTTTGGCGAATAAAACAGGTGGGCCTTATAATAGCCCTGGGGATTAAAGTTAAGTATACCTGGCGGATTGCCCGGAATTGTTTCCTGTCCGCCATGTTTCGTGGTGATTACTATCACACCATCGCCACCATAGCTTCCATAGGCAGACCGATATAGAATCGATTTTAATATTTCCACACTTGCAATATTAGACACTTCGGGTAAATCCGCGTATTTGTTTCCATCTACAACAACCAGCATAGGGTTTTTTGAACCGGCATTTGTCCCGTACATATTTGTGACAGCCCGTAACATTACAGGAACCCCACCCGGACCGGGTGTAGGATCTATTCCCGATATTCTCCCTGATAAAACCTCCCAAAGTGTGCTGCCACCAAACTTTTCTAAATCCTCATAAGTAAATATCTGGTCCGCATTGCCCGGCCCGGCTGCATTTGATGAATACATGGTAGCATTTTCCTCCGCTATTTGCCTGAGGCTTTTTTTCCGCGTACTCGTGGTGTTAATATTTACCTCTTTTAACCCAATGTCATGGCCACCCAAGCCATATTTCACTTCCCCGTCATATATTTGTTTATTTACTTTTAAATAAACATTTAAACTACTGTCTATATTGCCTGTTGTAGCCAGCGTTTCCCCGCTTTTATTGGTTATGGCCAACCGGTCATTATCCAGCTCAATTTTTACATTGTCCTTATCGCCTTCGGTAGGTGTTTTTATTAAAAATTTTGAAGTGTCGTTAAATGCCAGCCTGTCAAACACAAACCGGCCATTGTTGTCGGTAACGGTATCGATTGTTATGTTGCTTGATTTATTGATCAGGAATACTTTATTATTTACTACCGGCTTGTCCCATACGGTCATTATCCGGCCAGATATGCTCAACTCTTTTTCGCGCTGGTAAACGGGCGAAACAATTTCATTGTTGATGACCTTTTTCCATTCATAGCGGCTGTAACCCTGGGTTAGCATCAGTATGTCCAGATCTGACTGTACCTTTGGGCTGTTACCGGCGAAATAGTAATTAGGTTTCTCAATATATCCTTTCAAATCAGATGTTAGCAACAAAGTTGAAAGTATAGTGCTTTCCGCAGTTTCATCAATGGGTACTTCTGTTTCATCTACCACGGCTGCCGAAAAATTGCCAATTACAGCCTGTCCGTCACTATTTCTCGCGTTCAGCTCAACCCTAACCCTTTGCCGGGAGGCATACTTTTTTTGCGCAGTGTTTATGGTTAAATTCAGCTTATCCGGGTTTTGGATAAATGCGGTCCGTTCATTTAACGGCTCGCCTGAATTAGAAAACAAGGTAAACCTTACAATACCAGATGAAATCTTGCTTTTGGGAATATCGGCCACGAACATGGTCTTGCCAGGGGTACTTTTGCCTTCATAAAAAACCTCGCCGCCCGATTGAGCGATAAGCGTAAACAGGTCGTTTGTATTAACCGATGTTATTTTTACGCCAATATTTGCAGGACTGGCATTGTTGACAGCCAGTATATAACCCTCATTCTTAGCTTTTGGCAAAGCTACTGTGGTTGTTGGGCCATCCGGGTAAGTGATCTTCGCGGTATAGGTTTTTCCGGCCGCGGGCGCAAACATAAAAGTGCCCATACCCAGGTGTGTACTGGTAAACGTTTCAACCTGGTTATTCTGGTCATCGGTAATTATGCCTTTAATATCCTTGCCCAGCCCATCATTACCCACTGCTTTAAAAGCTACTTTTGATGCTATCCCGTTAATAAGATAGCCGCCATCGGGCATTTTGTTAGTAAAACTGATATTCAGATTGCCCTGGGCATCTGTTACCCCGCTGCCGGTTGCCAGGGTTTTGTTATCCTGTTTAACTTCAAATTTTACTTCCTTGCTATTATATGGCTTTCGGTCTATATCGGTATAGCTGATACGCGCGCCGGTATTTTGATCAGTATAGTTATATGCGGCTTTGATAAAAACCTTATTGGTAGCCGCATTGATTATAGGCAAGGTTTGATCAAAAAAGTAATCAGGCCCCGCATTGCGCATCCAATTTGTCCAGGCGCGTATGCGGTAATTACCTTCGGTAAGCGTATCCGGCAGCGGGAAGTCGCCATAGCTTAAACCCGTAACCATTGGCAGTTTGATATTTTGGATAATGGCGTTATGATCGTTTACCAACTCAACATTTAAAATACCGCTTATGCCCGATAAGCGATGCCCGGTGCCTGTTACGGTATAGCCTTTAAACCAAATGGTATCGCCCGCGCCATAATAGGGTTTATCCATGTGCAGGTAAACTTTTTCAAACGGGTTTGCGGCAGCCTGCTTTTGCAGGTTGATTAAGGTTTGATCCATAGTGCTTTGCGCCTGGGCTACATAACCAAACAGCAACATGGAAATTATCCCGATGGTACAAACCGGGCTTTTATAAGCAATCATCATATCAGGAATAAAAGGTATACTCAAATTTAACTAAAAAAATAGTCTTTTTCCAAATAAATGGCACTTTTTAATCCCCAAAAAAATACTTTAAACTTAAAACCCTGAAAGTAGTTTAAGTAGTATAATTGTACAATGAAAAAGCAGGCGTTATTGGTTATTTTTATTTTGAGCGCCTGTTCGGTTTTAGCGCAAACTACGGTTACCCCCACAGTTACAAATCCAAACGTTACGCCGCCGGTTAGCAGTATAATGCCAAATACGGTTAATTCAACCCCTGTACAGTCATCTGCCAATAAGCTTAAACGGGGGATAGTCCTTGCCAATACAATTACAGAAAATGTAGAGAAAGCAAAAACATTCAGCAAGTTTTTCAAGGCTATTCAAACAGCAGGTTTAACCGAAACTTTTAAAAGCACCGGCCCAATTACCCTGTTTGCACCTGATGACCAGGCATTTGAAAAAGTACCCGGCAAACTCGATACTTTATTGCGGCCCGACCATAAGTTTGAGCTGATTGCCTTTATAACCTATCATGCCGTGGCAGGTAAATTAACTTCAAGAGATATTATTAAACAGATCAGCAGGCATAAAAATTTGGCAACATTTACAACAATTTCGGGAGGTAAGCTAACCGCCAAAATTGGTGCGGACCGCAACCTGGTTCTAATTGATGAGAATGGCGGACAAAGCACGATAACCCAAAAGGAAATGATGCAAAGCAATGGTGTGCTTTTTGTAGTTAATACAGTGCTGCTGCCTAAAAACAGGCTGTTATAAACAGGCCAGGTTTGAATTAGCCCATATCATAGCGATGGGTTTAAAACCCATCGCTATGATATGGGCTTGTGAAAAAGCATTGTATTTGTCCTGAAACAGACCCAGCCATGACAAACTGTTGCAAATAATTTTACGTAATTTCCCTAAACAATCTTATTGATATATTAAACTAAAATTATAAAAATGAAAAGATCAATTTTAGCATTTACCTTTTTATGTACTGTTGTCGTAATTGGTTGCCAAAACAGTAACGGGCAAAATACAGCTTCAAGATTAAGCAAACCGCCTGCCGAATGGAAAAAACAATTAGATGCCAACGCTTATAACATTATGGTTGAAAACGGAACTGAACCGCCTTATCATAATGCTTATTGGAATAACCACGAAAAAGGCGTTTATGTAAGCGCCGCTACCGGCGAGGTGTTATTTTCGTCGGATGATAAGTATGACAGCGGTACAGGCTGGCCAAGCTTTGTTAAGCCGGTTGACCCTAAAAAAATTAAAATAGTAACCGACAAAAGCGACGGCATGGTTCGCGATGAGGTTATTGAGGCCAAAACCGGCCTGCACCTTGGGCACGTTTTTGACGACGGCCCTGCCGATCGCGGCGGCAAAAGGTATTGTATGAACTCGGGCGCTTTTAAGTTTATCAAAAAGCCGTAGCTATCCGCGCTGATGACAAATTAACAGAGGGGCGTAAATGCGGCCTTACCCTTGTGTTTTGTTCAAACTTTAATCCAATGGTCAGGTCTACCCAATCCGGGTTAACAGATCTGATCATTTTTTCTTTTTGGGGCCTGGTATAGGTGCTTACCGTTTTAAAACGGTCCATAGCCTGTTCTTCGGTATTTATTTCTTCAAAATATATTAAGCGGTTTAAATGCTGTGCGCAGTCAAAAAATAAAGTAGGCATTTCGCTGTAAAACTTTAACGTTTTTAAAAGATCTGAGCATAAACCTACGTGCAGGTTGTTCCGGTTTCTGTCTGTAATAATGTAAATAAAGCGTTTCATTTGAATAAAAAATTTGTCGTTTAAAAAATAATTACTAATTTTATTGGCATAAAGTTACTAATAATTTTAGCAATTCCAAATTTTATGTCAACAATTCCATCAAATATTAAATTTCTGCGGAAAAAAAAGGGCCTTACACAGCAACAATTTGCTGATGAATTAGGTATAAAAAGATCATTAGTTGGCGCTTATGAAGAAGAAAGGGCCGAACCGAAATATGAATTGCTAAAAAAAATAGCACTGTATTTTGATATCTCTGTTGATGATTTTATCAATGAAACCATTAATGAAAAGTGGACACCCAAGCCAAAGGGCAATCCTGCCAACCTGCGTATATTAAGCATATCGGTTGATAAGGACGATAATGAGAACATTGAACTGGTGCCGATGAAAGCCAGCGCCGGCTATTTAAACGGCTATGCCGACCCTGAATATGTGGCCCAGCTGCCTAAGTTTTACCTGCCTATGTTTAAGCAGGGCACTTACCGCGCTTTCGAGATAAAGGGTGATTCGATGCTGCCATTAGTATCGGGTACTACTATTATAGGTGAGTATGTAGAGAACTGGACCGACGTTAAACCCGGCGAAACGTACGTGGTTATTTCAAAAACAGAAGGGATAGTGTATAAGCGTGTTGGCAATAAATTCAGGGATAATAAAAAACTAAAGTTAATTTCAGATAACCCCGTATATGATCCGTATGAAATTAGCGGCGAAGATATTTTAGAATTGTGGAAGGCTAAGGCCTATATATCTACTCATTTACCAATGCCAACACCCGAGCCAACTATGGAAAGCCTTACCGCCATGATGGCCCAAATGCAGCGGTCGATAGCGAAGCTGAGTGATTAATTGGGGATAAAGATTAGCTATTGAAGATTAAAGATTAGTTGTGTTATTCAATACTTAGCATGCGGGAATTGCTTGTGTATAGGTTCTTCGCTGTCAATGGCAAACTTTTTTAAGTTAAAAGCTACGTTCAAATAATGAACGCGGCCTTTATAAACTGACAGGACTGATCTTCAATCAACTAATCTTTAATCTTCAATAACTAATCACTACCCCCAAAGCAACAATTAAGTTACATCTTGCGTTTTAAACCATAAGCCTTTATCTTTATCTAATACTTTAAAACACTAAAAACTTAAAAAATGAAAAAATTATTGTTAATGGGCTGCTTCATATTAGGGGCAGCTTCAGCAAGTTTTGCACAAGGTGGCGGTGGCGGCGGTGGTCAAAGAGTGCAAAGGACCCCGGAAGAATCAACAGCGGCATTGAAAACTTCATTAGCGCTTACTGATGACCAGGCCACTAAAGTTTTGGCTATTTACAAAGCCCAGGCTGTAAGCACTGACAGCTTAAATAAAGCTGTTACTGACCGTCAGGCCGCAAGACCAGCCCAAATGGCTATCAGAACAGCTACTACTACTAAGATAAAAGCTATTTTAACTCCCGACCAGGCTGCTCAGTTTGATAAACAACAAGCTGCAATGCGTGCTGGCGGCGGTGGTCGTGGTGGTGCTGGCGGCGGCGGTGGTACTCCCCCTCCCCCACAACGTTAAGTAACATTTTAAATAGAAAGGGGCCTTACGACCGCTTTTTATTTAAATTTATTTTCATAATTACATATTAGCTATATCTTAGCGGAAACTTAATTCAAAAACTAAAAACTAAAAAGCATGAAAAAATTATTGTTAGTATGCTGCATCGTAGTAGGTGTAAGCACCCTTAGCCGCGCACAAGGTGGCGGCGGTGGCGGAAGAACGCCACAAACCCCAGAACAACAAACTGATAGATTGAACACAGCGGTAACCCTAACTGATGCTCAAAAAACCAAAGTGCTTGCCATTTATAAAATGCAGGCTGCTTCAAACGATAGCTTGGCTAAGGCTGTTACAGATCCTCAGGCTATGAGAGCTGCAAGGCAACCAATACAAGCCAGGTATACAGCGGCTATCAAAGCTTTGTTAACTCCTGATCAAGTTGCTAAAATGCCTGCTGGCCGTGGTGGCGGCGGTGGTGGTGGCGGCATGGGCGGCGGCGGTGGTACTCCTCCTCCCCCTCAACGCTAAGTAACATTTTAAATAGAAAACGGCCTCCGGGCCGTTTTTTGTATAATTAGTTTTCGTAATTACTAATTAGCTTTATATTAGCTAAACCAAATTTCAAACCAAAAAAACTTAAAAAAAATGAAAAAATTATTATTAATGTGCTGCATCGCACTTGGTGTAAGCACCCTCTGCCGTGCGCAAGGCGGCGGTGGTGGAAGGCCGCCACAACAAACACCTGAACAGCGTGTTGCGGCATTGAAAACCGCATTAGCCTTAACTGATGACCAGGTAACTAAAATTACAGCCATTTACAAAGCACAAGCTAATTCAATGGATAGCTTTCAAAAATCAGGTAGCCAGGATTTTGCTGCAATGCGCCCAATAATGACTGCTGCTACTGCTAAAATCAATGCTGTTTTAACCCCTGATCAACAAGCCAAATTTGCTGCAATGCCACGCCCTGGTCGTGGCGGTGGTGGTGGCGGCGGCGGCGGTACCCCTCCTCCCCCTCAACGCTAAATAACATTTAATTGAAAAACGGCTTTAAAGCCGTTTTTTGTTTTAAAATTATTTTCATAGTTATATTTATAGCTATATATTAGTCAAACCAAATTTCAAACCAAAAAAACTTAAAAAAAATGAAAAAATTATTATTTGTGTGCTGCATTGTATTGGGTGTAAGCACGCTTAGCCACGCACAAGGTGGCGGTAGGGCAAGACAAACACCCGACCAACAAACTGCTGCATTAAAAGCTTCCTTAACACTTACAGATGCGCAGGCAGCTAAAGTTTTGGCCATTTATCAGGCACAGGCTGCGAGCAGGGATAGCTTAACAAAGGCTGGTGGTGACATGAGGGCTGCTATGATGCCGATGATGACTGCTACAAATGCAAAAATTAAAGCTGTTTTAACGCCTGATCAAGCTGCTTTATATCAAAAACAACAGGATGACAGGATGAAAATGATGCAAGGCGGCGGCATGGGTGGCGGCGGCGGCACCCCTCCTCCTCCACAACGCTAATCATAATAAAATACAAAATAAAACCGCTTCATAGTAATATGGAACGGTTTTTTTGCTTTGTAAAAAGTTCATTCTTATCTTTATCCTATAAATAACCTAATAAAATAAAACATGAGAAAATTATTATTGATATGCTTATTCGTTACCGGGATAAGCGCTGTTAGCTTTGCGCAGGGCGGCGGCTTTCAGCAACAAAGTCCGGCCGAACGGGCAGCGGCGTTAAAAACATCATTAGTGCTTAATGATGATCAAACTGCAAAAGTCACTGCGATTTATACCACCCGCCAAAAAAGTGTTGACAGCCTGATGGGCGCTTTGAATGGTGATTATGGGTCGATAATGACAAAACTGCAACCTATTAGCAGCACAGCCAATGCAAGGATAAAAGCAGTTTTGACCGCCGACCAGGCAGCGGCTTTCCAAAAGCAAATTGACGCGCAAACTGAGAGAATGAAACAAATGATGCAGGGCATGGGCGGCGGTGCTCCGCCACCGCAACGCTAAGAAAATAAAGACACTGGTTTATACGTTTTTTATATATGGATCATTTTCCATAATTTTGGCCTTAATTATAACCCTAAATAAAATAAAAATGAAAAAAATAATATTGATGTGCTTATTGGCCATGCTGGTAAGTATTGCCGGTTTTGCACAAAACGGCCAATCGCCGGCCCAAAAAGCGGCAGCATTAAAAATCTCACTATCGCTTACTGATGACCAGGTTGCTAAGGTCACCGCTATATACACCGCCCACGATAACAGCATTGACAGTTTAAAAAAACATGACGATGGCGACGTAGGTGCGCTGATGAAAAAAATGCTGCCTATAATTACAACGGCAAATAACAACATAATGGCTATTTTAAAAAAGGATCAGGCTGCTATTTTCAAGGTACAAGTAGATGCACAGAATGCAGCTTTGAAAAAAATGATGGACGGACTCCCTCCAAGTCAATAAAAACCAGGAATAAGTGAAAAGCCTGCCTGTTTTATGGCGGGCTTTTTTATACCCGGTATCTGCAATAATAAATTTAGTTTTTATATTTATTTATCAATAATTATAAACCTTAAAATATGAGAAAGTTATTATTCTTAAGCTTATTCATTACAGGGATAATATCGGTTAGCTTTGCACAGGGTACAAAAACCCCTTCCGAAAGGGCCGCCGTTTTGAAAAAAGCTTTAGGGCTTACAGAAGATCAAACCAGCCAGGTTACCAGGATATATCTTCACCAGGATGTACTTACTGACAGCTTGAAAAAATTGGATATCAGTGATGAAAAAATAGTAATGAAAAAAATGATGCCCATACTGATGTCGTCAAATGATAAAATAATGGCTATTTTAAAACCGGAACAAGCGGCTATTTTTCAAAGACAAGTAGATGGACAGAAAGCAATGGCAAAGCAAATTTTGGGCGACACGCCCCCGAAACGATAAAAAGGATGAGGATCAAAAGCCTTTCGACAAATCGGGAGGCTTTTTTATATTAGCTAAAATATAACAGTTGAGTTCAGCGGAAGAATATATTGAAAAAAAGTTAGCCGAAAGGCGTACATCTGGTGCCTGCCGCACTTTGAAACCCGAAAATTCACTTATTGATTTTTGCTCGAATGATTACCTGGGTTTTGCCCGGTCGGTTATTTTAAAAGGCAAAATTGAGAATGAGGTAAACAGTCACCCTGCCGCATTAAACGGCGCTACAGGGTCGAGGTTAATATCGGGTAATTCAACTTACGCCGAAAACTTAGAACGGGATATTGCCGCTTATCACAATAGCGAAGCCGGGTTAATATTTAATTCGGGGTATGATGCAAACGTTGGTTTGCTCTCTTCATTAGCGCAACGCGGCGACACCATTATTACCGATGAACTGATACATGCTTCTGTTATAGACGGCGCAAGGCTAAGCAATGCCAACCGGTATAAGTTTAAACATAACGATATACATAACCTGGAGGCTAAATTAAAACAGGCTAAAGGGAATTGTTATGTAGTGGTTGAAAGTGTTTACTCAATGAATGGCGATACGCCTCCCCTATTGGATATACTTAAGATAACTGAAAAATATAATGCGCGTTTACTTGTAGATGAGGCACATGCTGTTGGTTTGTATAAAGGCGGGCTGACCTGTCATCTTAAACTTGAGGAAAGGGTGTTTGCGCGAATAATTACGTTTGGAAAAGCGTTAGGTTGCCACGGGGCAATAGTATTAGGAGGTAGTTTGTTGCGGGAATATTTGATCAATTTTGCCCGTTCATTTATTTATACCACTGCCGCGCCATTTCATCAACTGGCGGCTGTTAAAATGGCTTATGTATTATTAACCGGGTCGGACATGGCTATTGATCAGCTTAAAAGCAATATAGATTTATTTAAAAACACCATAAATTACCATAACAACTACTTTTTATTGCAAAGCGACAGTGCTATTCAGTGCATATTATTAAAAAGTAATGAAAAGGCCAAAGAAATAGCAGCACAACTGCAAAGTACTGGTTTTGACGTTCGTGCCATTCTTAGTCCCACTGTTCCGCAGGGCAGCGAAAGGATAAGAATATGCCTGCACTCCTTTAATACAGAAAATGAGATCGGGTTATTAACAAACACATTAAACAAATTGATCAATGACTAATAAACCCTTGTTTGTTACCGGGATTGGTACAGGAATTGGTAAAACCCTTGTATCGACGGTGTTGGTTGAAAAACTAAAGGCTGATTACTGGAAACCCATTCAATCGGGCGATTTGGATAATAGCGATACTTTAAAAGTAAAAAGCCTAATTACCAATACCAAATCAGTTTTTCACCCGGAGACTTACCAGCTTACGCAACCTTATTCTCCGCATAAATCAGCTGCACTTGATAAGGTAATTATTGACCCAAATAAGATTATTATTCCCCAAACCAATAACCGGTTAATAATTGAAGGTGCAGGCGGGTTGATGGTGCCGCTCGCTGCTGATTATTTAATGATAAATTTGATAAAGCAGTTAAAAGCCGAAGCTATTTTAGTATCACAATATTACTTAGGCTGCATCAATCATACCTTACTATCTTTAATGGCTTTAAAGCAATACAATATCCCGGTTAAGGGTGTCATATTTAACGGCGATGAAGATAGTTATACAAAAAACTTCATTTTAGAATATTCAAATACCAGGTTGCTTGGCGATATACCATTTATTGATGTCATAGATAAAAAAGCCATTATTCAAATGGCCGCTGAAATTGATCTGTAATTGATCCTTTTCAATTAGATAATGTTTCGGTAATTTAATAGTTATCAAATACAAAAAGGCCGCCTTTTGGGCAGCCTTTCTGTATTATTATATTGAGATCTTATTAATTTGCAATAGCCGCCGATCCTGAAGCCGGTATATTGTAGCTAAACTCTGTTGCCGGTACATCCCAGTAGTCCATGTAGCTATAATCCATAAAGCATGCCAACACAGTAAAACCTGTAGCAGCCGGATTTCCTAAAAGGTTGTTGGGTACAACTACATTACAGTTAGCACGGCCACCACCACCGCTTGCAGGTGCGGTTACTCCCCAACGGCGTGCATCATAAAACGCAAGGCCGCGCATATACAAACCGATACGGCGTTCTTTTCTTAATTCTTCAATAGCAGCGGCTGAACCTAAACTTGTACCGGATACGGCCGCTAAACCTGAACCCTGGGCTGCCCTAACCTGGTCAACATAGGCCAACCCGGCATCAATGGAACCTGTACGGATATTTGTTTCGGCCAGCATCAACGCGTTTTCTTCGTATGTACAAGCAAATGGCTCATAGCCCGAGTGGTTAAAGGTAGCCCAGTAGCCCCCATTTTCTATAAGTTGGGCCACATAACGGGTGCCAAACTGAATGCCCCGCGATGTGTTATTAACCACTGTTTTAGCCACACTAAAAGTGATAACACCTTTGGTAAACCTTGCATCTCCCGGTTTGAAGTCTTGTGCCAGTCGTTCGCTCATATAGGTCCATCCCGGCATATCCGGGTTATCTCCCCATTCAAAAACGTGCTGTTGCGTACCAGACAGGTCGTTAGTACCTGTTGGATCCATTCCCAATGCAAAGCCCTGGTCACCGGCTATCATTCCTTTGACAGCTAATGCCTGTATCGCCGACCAGTCTGTAGCGGTCGCAGCGGCCACTTTCATATTAACCAGGTAGTTCCTGGCTTCGTAAGTGTAAATTTCCCTTATCATCATATCCCGGTTAGTGGGATAAAGTGTAAATGGTGGGTTAACGGCTTTCATGGTGGTGGCATAAGTATCACCGGCGGTTGGGGCAGGTAATGAACTTAACAGAGCAATTGATTTAGCAAAATTATTGTTTGCCTCGGTGATCAGCGCCTGATGTGTCACATACACATTACTTGTGGTACCATCTGTATTATTGTTGATAACTCCTGAAAGGTACATAGAGCCTAAACGTGAATAAGCAAATCCCTTCCACCAGTAGCCCATTGCCTGCAATACTATTTTTTCGTTTGCAGATATAGCCGTGTTAGTAGCAACATTTGCCAGTAAAATGTTAGCTTCCCCGTTTACAAAATAACCGAGGTTCCACTCATAAACAAATATATTATTACTGTTAAGATTGGTTGATACCAGCGTATTTAACGATTCTAACTCCGTTTGTTGGGTTACGCCAAAAATATTGGGGACAACTGTGTTATAAGGGGCCGGTAAAGTAATGGTATTTACCTGGTCGGTATACCGCCAGCCAAAGTTGCCTACAGACGACCATTGTTCATCGCCCATAATGCTATGGGCAACTAAGGCATAAGTTAACCAGCTGTTGGCGGCTGTTCCCACTTTCGACCATATGCCTAAGGTAAATTCCTCAATACCTGTTTGTGTAGGCAAAGCGCTTGCCGGTGTAGGGCTATTGGGGTTGAGTAACTGCAGGTCAGATTTTGTACAACCCGTAGCTACAATAAGTGCTATTGTAAAAATGGTAATAAATTTTTTCATCTTTTTATATTTAAAATTTTAAAATCCGATATTAAAGCCAAATTGATACGATTTAAGGTTGGGTTGAGCGTAAAAATCTACCCCTTGATATGACCCTATATTAGACAAGCCTCCACCTGTTGACGGGTTTACTGCGCTGGAAACTTCCGGATCTAACCCTGAATATTTGGTAAATGTAAGCAAGTTACGGCCTGATGCTGTAAATACAAGGCTCCTCAACCATTTTTGGTGAACCAAACTGGTAATATCATAGCTTAACGAAAGGTCCCTTAACCGTATAAAACTGCCATCTTCAACAAAGCTTGAAAGCGGGTTAAGCGCGTTATAATAACTTTGCCAGTAAGCAACATAACTACCGGTATTGCCGTTAATGGTAACGTTTTTATCAAAATCTGAAGAAATACCATCGCGGGCCAGGTATTGGCGGGTACCGTTATATATTTTCCCGCCGTGGTTCCAGTCAAACTGGAAAGAAAGGTTTAGTTTTTTGTAAATAGTAAACCTGTTGATAAATGAGCTGGTAAAGTTAGGGTTCACATTACCTTGATTTCCCAAATCGCTGGTTGACGTTAACTGAACGGCATAGGTAGTTTTATTGACTACATTGCCGTTAACCATAACATAATTACCATCATTAGCAGGGGCTATATAAGGGGCACCGGTTGCCGGATTTACCTGGGTTATACTATGCAAAGGGCTTTGGGTCATTATTGTACCCAATTCCTGGCCAGGGGTAAGTGTAAAAATACTTGATGTTACAGGTATATTATAAGCAATTGAAGCAACATAAGTTTTTGATATTGCAAACCTTGACCCTGTATACCAGGTAAAGTTTTCAGATTTATAAGCATTTATATCTAAAGACAACTCAATACCATGCCCTGTTAACGATACAAGGTTGCTCGATATACCTGTATAACCGGCTGACGGCGGAAGGGGCGCGGTTTGGATATCATCATCAGACGAGCGGTGGTAATAGGTGCCGGTAAATGTAATGCTGCTTAACCAATCGCTATTTTTTAAGGGGGTAACCGTAATGTCTGTACCTAATTCCAGTTCTTTAGTAACCTGTACAGCCAAATTGGGGTTACTTGCCGTAGTTGGCGTTACTAAAGCAGTAAGTGAGTTTGCCGCGCCATAAGTACTGGCACCTAAAGTAACCTGCCTTGAATAGGTACCTGGTTGTACACCAGCTTCACCATAAGCGCCGCGTACTTTCCAGTTATATATCAGCTCGTGTGCGTTCAATAATTCAGACGGGTTAAAATATACGGTAGCCCTTGGAAAAGTAAAGGGGTGGCTTGCAGCGCCAAACTGCGATGAATAATCTGAACGAAAACCAGCTGATATACCTGCCAAATTAGCATAATCAATAGTTTGATTTACTAAATAACCATAAAGTAGTGACTGGCTGTAAGATTCGCCGGCAGTTTTAGCGCCTGATGTAGTGGTAATTGTATAAGGCGGAAATGGCGGAAGCACAGAGCCGGTTGCATTATAAGCATGATCAAACGTCGCGGTATAATCATAAGTAACCTGCGTGGTTGTTTTTATAGGCAGGTTGATGTGAAAATCATTTTTAAAATCTGTGCGGATGTACATGCCCACGTTACCATACTCCGTCCGGGCATTTTCATTCGCATCGCTTATATAGCCGCCAATATTTGGTCCGTAAAATAAGGTCTGTGGTAACCCTGTTTGATTGGAGTAAAGGTCATAGCTATCTACATTCCTCGCATCTTCAGAAAATTTAGCATCTAATTCAACAAATTTTGGGAATTTGTAATTTACATTAAAGTTTTCAACCAAACGCGGGCTTTTATCATAATGTGTATGTACTTCACGTTCTGCCAAGGGGTTTAGCCCGTCAGTAGAATAGGAGTCAGGCCTGATTACATGCCGGCCTGTATTTGGATCGATATAATCAAAATTAATAAATGGAAAAGCCATCAACATCCCAAACCGGTTAGAGCTTAGCAAATTATCATATGAATAAATTATTTGGGCATTATTCCTGATAGTTAAACCTTTAGCCGGCGAAAAACCGAAGTTAAAGTTCATGTTGGTCCTGTTATACATGTTACTAAAAACATCCTGTTGCTGTAAGTTTGAAACACCAAATGCATAATCCACTTTGTCGCTGCCACCGCGAATATTAATTGAATTGGTAAAGGTATTTGCTACGTGGTTAGCCTGCTGAATGTGGTCATAAGTAGGCACATTATATGGTTGATTGTTCTGAACAACAGTAGGCTGGGTAGCAAATGGTTCCTGTGCAGGGGCTGCGGGATAAATGCCATCCGCGTTAGGTGCCACAATGGCGCCGCTGGCGGTTAACAGGTTGCCGGACGCATCCTCAACAAAATGGTTCATTTTTGCTACAATATCATTCAATTCAATAATGCGGTCATTACTATATTTTGACGATATATCAATAGTTAGTTTACCATTTTTAGCGCCCTTTTTTGTAAATATCTGGATAACGCCGTTACCACCCTTAGCACCATACAACATACCACCAGCCGAACCTTTAACCACTTCTATGTGGTCTACAATATTAGGGTCGATCGTACTTAAAATATCTGAAGTTGCCTGTATGCCATCGATGAGGACAAGCGGAGCTGGACTGGCAAGGTTGGTATAGCCGCGCAAAATAATTAGAGGGGCCGCCCCGGGCTGGCTGGTTTGTTGTATGATCTGTACGCCGGCAATTTGCCCGGTTAAAGACTGGGCGGCATTTGTTATAGCACTTGCAGCGAAATCTTTTGAGTCGACTGCCGCAACGTCAATGGCTACCTGGCTTTTCTTTGTAGCAACGCCCACACCTGTTACAACCACCTCGTCTAATTGGTCGTTTTTGCTTTCAAGTATAACATTTATACTTGTCTTGCCCGCCAACGGAACAGATTGCTGGCTGTAGCCGATAAAAGAGAATATAAGGACGCTGTTTGCCGAAGCTTGAACCGTGAATTTACCTTCTACAGAGGTTAGCGTGCCAACTGTAGAGCCTTGTACTTTCACACTTACGCCTGGTATAGGCAGTCCATCAGCCTTTGATGTTACCGTACCTTTAATCGTAAGTGACTGCGCAAATGTTTGAGTTACATTCAGCATACAAAAGCACAAAATGAGAATTGAGAGTAATTTTTTCTTCATGTTTTACTGATTTGTTTGATTAATAAATTGTGATTAATTATAGTGGACAGATTGTATTAGCTTTTGCATTTGTGCAAATTATCTGGATAATAAATTGCGATATTTATTATTAAAAGCTACAGATATACTTATTTTTATAAATATTATAAATAATGACTTTTAAGTACTGTTACGTAATGTTATATAATAAAAAGCAATATCATACCATTAACGTATGGCGAGACACGAGTTAAGTAAACATTACAAAAAAGTTAATGAAATAGTTAGTTTTTTATCATATATTAATTTATTATATTCTAAATATATAAACTTTATTAATTCAATGTAATATTAAGGTTACATTGAATGATTTTATGACAATTAAATGACAATTTCAATTCGCTAAATTATAACAAAAAGTTATACAAATAATATAAAATTAGATGAAAAATATAACCGTAATAGATTTCGGTACAACCGGAAATGGCATGCCTAAATCTTCAATACGGGTTGCTCAGCCATATACCATTTATTGAAAACATCAATAAAAAACCATTATCAACATTGGTCAGAAAATTGAGCTATAGCTATAAATTTTGCATAAAAAAAGCCGTCCCTGATTTTACGGGGACGGCTTTTTATAACGTTAAATTCCTATTAATAGAATGGATTTTGTTCTTGTGCTAATGTTGGGTTAACCGCAAGCTCAACTGATGGTATAGGCCATATAAATTTAAAGTTGGCGTATGGTATAGCCGCTTGTCCAAAAGTTGTAATTATCGGGCGGTTAACAATATCATAAGAACTGCCTGTACCACTAATCTGTCCTATAAGTATCTTACCCGGTATACCTCCTGTTGAAAAATTAGGGTCAAGCGCCAGGCGGCTGATATCACCCCAGCGGCGGCCTTCACCGGCAAATTCAATACGGCGCTCATTTAAAATAGCTTGTGTCATAGCTAAGCTTGTTGTAAACGATGCGGCATTGTACTGGTCAGCAACCGCCACAGCGCGGTTACGTACGGCATTTAACATTGCCAGGGCAGGCGTTAAATTGTTTAACCTTGAATTAGCTTCGGCAACATTTAACAATACCTCAGCATAACGCAAAATAGGGGGGAAATCACTTTGAGTAACTATATCACGGTATTTGAAGTTAAAATAGTACATGGCTCCGGCTACATTTTGCTTTACCTGTAATAAAGTTCTCCTGGTATCACTGCTAACCCAAAAAGATGCATTATACAAATTCGGGCTTGTACAAACCAAACCACGTCCGCCCCTGTCTGATGTTCCAAACATTTCAGGCAATGAACCATTTACACCGCCATTTGCCTGTGAGCTTTCTTCGATAGAAAATATAGATTCGGTATTATTGCCATTATTGGTTGGTGTTATAGAAGCTATGCCCGAATAAAAAGGTCCATCTGGAGACGCGGTTAATCTATATCCGCCTGTTGGACCCATAGGGGCATTATAAACAGGCCCGTTACCGGCCACACCTAATTTAGCGCCCGCTGCAATTACACCGGCCCAATCGCCCATGTGTAACCTAACACGGCTTTCTAAAGCAATCGCCGCTCCTACCGAAGCACGGGTGATGCCGTTAGTAGCCCTTAATGCAGCAGGTAAATTAGCTTCCGCGTAAGCCAAATCGGCTAATATTGCGGTATAATCCTGCGCAACAGTGCCTCTTGTTTCGCTTACCCCCGCTGCAACAGCAGTTTGCGAATTAATAGCCAGCGTACGGTATGGAACGCCGGGGTTAGAACCTGCGCCATCGGCATACGGACGGCAGTAATTTATTACCAGCTCGTGATGCGACAAAGCCCTTAAAAAACAAGCCTCGCCCTGGTAGGCAGCCGCCGAGGCAGGTGTTAACACACCGGCAGCTAACGCTGTTTGCACACCGGCAATAAAGGTATTTGCCTGGTTAATTAACGCGTAACAATTAACCCATATATTTTGGTTATTGGCGGTAGTGGCATCATAAGTTGCCTGGTAAGTTATCTGGTAAAACGAGGCTATGTTTACCATATCGTCACCACGCATTTCGCTCTGCTCGATTGAAGCGCCGCCAAATGTATAACCACGGCCTGCAGCACCGCTGTAGTTGCCAACCGCAGCAGCATTGTACATGCCTGCTGCTGCCAGTTCAACGTTAGCTGCTGTACTAAATGATGTAACATTTGATAAAGCGTCTACAGGCAGCAGGTTAGTATATTTTTTACATGATGGTACCGAAAATATCATCCCCGCACATAGCGCGGCAATGCTGATTCTCCTGATCAATAAATTATTTCTCTTTTTCATATTTCTTAATTTTTTAAAATCCAACATTTAAACCTAACACAAATGTCCTTGGCCTTGGGTTAGCGTTAAAATCAACACTTGTACCTGTGTTAGAAACTTCCGGATCTAAGCCTTTATAATGGGTAAGGATAAATGCGTTTTGTACCTGGGTATAAATACGCACTTTAGTTAACTTTAACCGGTCGACGATCCTTTTTGGTACTGAATAACCCAGGGTTATTTCCTGTGCGCGTAAAAACTTGCCGTCCTCTAAATAACGCGAGTTGGTAGTAGCTGTTAAGTTTTCAAACTGGCCGCCTCCATAGTAAAGTTTTGGTACTGAAGTAATTTGTCCCGGCGTGGTCCAGCGCTGTAATATTTCTGTACCGTTATTATTGAAATACCCGTTGTCCAAATCTTCCTGGCGGGTCGCGTTATAAACATCATTACCACCTGAAAACGTCATATATATGCCTAAATCAATACCCCTGTAAGTAAAGGTATTGTTTATGCTGCCATAATAGGTAGGCAACGCGTTGGCTAATATTGACCTGTCGGTTGTCGAGCTTAATGATGATTGCGTAGTTTCGGCGGTTGGGTTTGTTGGATCATAATTAAAGTAGGTACCGCCTGCTTTTGAAGGATCACCCTGTATTTCCTGGCCATTGCCCTTTAAATATAAAGGGTTACCGTTTGCAGGGTTAACGCCCATATAGGTATAACCGTAAAAAGAGTTGATAGGATAGCCAACACGGGTAATGTTGTAAGTGCTTATCAGATCAGAGCCGCCCGCTAAAGTGGTAACTTTATTGTTGATGAGGGTTAAATTAAAACCGCTGGTCCAGGCAAAATCCTTAGTGTTGATGTTTAACGATGTTACACCAAATTCAAAGCCCTTATTATACATATTACCTACGTTTTCGGCTATGATATTATTAGGCACGCCTAATGAAGGCGCAGTAGCAACATTTTGTATCAGGTTATTATCGTTATTTCTGAAATAATCGGCCACTAATGAAATACGGTTATGAAACATGCTGATATCCATACCAACATCAATTTTGTCGGTTTGTTCAAAAACCAGGTTTGGGTTTCCCAACCTTGAAAATGATATGCTGCTTTCGGCACCGTATTGTCCAGGCGAATAATTACTTGCAAATGGGTAAGAACCAATATTGGTATTACCTGTTTTTGCATAGCTGCCGCGCACTTTCATGCTATTGATAAATTGCAGGAATGACGCGTCTTTAAAGAAACTTTCGTCAGATATTCTCCATCCTAATGATGCGCCCGGCAAATTAGCGGGCTTGCTTGCATAACCTAAGTTTGAGATATAATCACTTCTGTAAGTTAAGGTTAACAGGTACCTGTCATTAAAGCTATAGTTTATTCTTCCAAGATATGATTTAATATCATTTTGAGTTTCATCGCCGCCAATTGATGGTGTAGCTAATGTCCCTGATATTAAGTTATTCGGGCCAAAGAAAGTGTTGGAAATACCTGTACCCGAAGCATCAAAAATACGGTATTTGGTATTTTGAATTTCGGTACCACCCACAAAATTAATTTTATGGCGGCCAAACTCTTTATTATAGGTAATTGTGTTTATCCAGTCGTAATTAAATGTTGGCGAATAGCTTTGAAACACAGAGCCATTAGGTCTGCCGTCACCATGATTTGGATCAAGGTACTGGTAACCTTCGTCATATAAAGAGTTAATACCAATTTGCGACCTTACATTTAAACCGGGCATAATTTTAGCATCAATATATCCCGTACCTGTAACAGATAACAATTGTTCCCTGAATATGTTATGATCTAATACATACTTAATGTTGGTATAGTTGTTATCAATTGGCTTTGTGTTTGCACCTTGTCCTAAAGTAGTACCCAACAAGGTACTGCCTGCGGGTGAAGCACTGATGTCATAACTTCCGTCAGGATTAAATACCGGAACGTTTGGAAAAGCCAATAAAGCATTGGTTACGTTACCTGATAAGGCGTTTGTGCCTGAATTAAGCCCGCTATTTTCGGTATAAGAAATTGATGATGTAAAACCAATAGTGAAAATATCTAACGCCTTTTGTTCAACATTTCCGCGTACGTTGTATTTTCTTTGCGTGTTATCAACAATATCACCTGTTAAGTCGGAAAAGCCGGCTGAGAAATAGTAGTTTGATTTATCAGTCGCCCCGCTTACGGATATGGCGTGATTTTCCTGGAACCCTTTTTGAAATACAACATTTTCCCAATTGGTATCATAAGGGACACCGGCTGGATTTAAAGTTGGAAAAGCCTGTGGGGTTAGTCCGGCGTTTGTGAATTTTTCGTTGCTTATTTGTATAAACTGCGCGGCATCCAAAATACTAAGGCGTTTGCTGGTTTCAGTTTGGCCTACCCACATGTTGTAAGAAACACTTTGGTGGCCAACTTTTCCCTTTTTTGTAGTAATTAAAATTACCCCGCTTGATGCCCTTGATCCATAAATAGCGCTGGCTGATCCGTCTTTTAAAACTTCGATACTTTCAATATCTTCGGTATTAATATCGCCAAGCGGGTTATTTGCAACAACCTGTCCCTGGCTGCCCGAAACGATAGGGATACCATCTACTACATATAACGGACCACCATCATTACTGATAGAGTTTGTGCCCCGGATACGGATAGTTGCCGCCGAGCCTAAAAAGCCGCTGGCTTCTGTAACCCGCACACCGGTAACCCTGCCCGCAAGGTCTTTATCAAAAGATGGCGCAGGTAAATCGGCTATTGTAGCACCGCCTACTTTTCCTACCGACCCGGTAAGGTCTCTTCTTTCCTGGGTACCATAACCCACTACTACTACTTCGCTAAGTGATTTGGCATCGGGGTTTAACGCTACGCTGATGCTTGATTTAGCGCCAATTGTAACTACTTGTGTTTCAAATCCGACATAGGAAAATGTTAATGTTTTAACATCCGCCGGAACTGTAAGGGAGTAAACGCCTTCTGCATTGGTTAGGGCTCCAACGGTTGTGCCTGAAATTTTAATGGTTACGCCCGGTAGAGGCTGGCCATCATCAATTCCGGTAACCTTACCCGTGATTTTTCTGCCCTGAGCAAATGCACCTGAAAGTGCGATCAAACTCAAAAGAAGAAGGCTGAGTAAATTTTTCTTCATGTTTTAATGATTTTAGTTGATAAATAATAGTTGATAAATTATAATGAATAAAGGGTATTAGCTTTTACGGTTGTAATAAACAGATCATGTAGTTTTAAAAAATTGCAATCCTTATGAGGTGTATTTATTACGGAGATATTTTTTTTACTTATATGACTTTATAAATAAAAATCGTTTTTGCCAGGTATCACAAAATGTAATAATTGAAAAAAGATGAATGGTAGTAATTTGTATAGATGTATTTTTTTAGTTTAAATTTAATCATATGTTAATTATCGGTTAAGGTAATACGCACTAAAAGTATGTATTTAATTGCGAATTGTAATATTCAGGTTACAAACATATTGCTTTTTTGACAAAATACTGACCATTTTTTTATAAAATATAAAAAAAAGTTATATCATGCTGATGTATAAGGAATGATAAAAGATATTTGCATTAGCTATTAAATACCCAACCAAATACTTTTCACAAAAACTATTTGGTTGGGTATTTAATGCAAGTGAAAATATGAGGTAATAAAAAAGGCACCGGTAATCCGGTGCCCTGGTTAATCTAATTCCGGGTTACTACCGGCAGGCTGTTTAAATTAGGGAATTATACCAGTTAAAAAGTTTCTGCAGGTCTGTATCGCTTTTGAAATTAATATTATTTGCCTGTATATAAGCATCCAGTTGCGCAGCATGATCATCAAATAACTTAACAATAGACTTTTTATTAGGTTGAAATTCCATGAACTGACCTTTTTTGAAAATATAATAACTGTCAAAAAACTTAAACGTTCTTGTAGTCACTGCCGATGTGAATTCCCTGTGCTCATCTATATTTTTTTTATAATATTTTAGCAGCCTGACCGGGCCATCAGCTATTAACTGATAAAAAGTAGCTTCGGTTTGTTTTCCGGTAAGCGGATACCCATTAACAAATACAAGGAAATTTATATTACTTATTTCGGCAAGGGTATTATTTAATGTAAAGCCGTTAATTTTATTTTTAAGCACCAACGGTTCGCCATTTTGTCCCTTGAAAAGCAGGTTATTACTACAAATGTCAAATTTCAAGGTAGCGGGAGCGCTTTGATTATTTTCCAAATTGACAGTCCCGCTTGCCCATTCATTTATTAAATATGGATTTCCTACCACTTCGGTGTACGCTTTGTCGTTGACAGCCTCGCCCCTCATGCCTAATACAACCTGGGCGTTGGCACGGTTAAACAATGACACAAAAAACAATGACAGGACAACTAAAAAGTTTTTCATGATTTTTTTGAGTTTAAGTAAAATGATAACGTAATAAAATTAATATTTATATTCTCATTGCCCAAATTATTCTTAACAAAAAAGGCCTCCCGGCTTGCCCGGGAGACCTTGGTTTAATTAACTGTATTTGATCTGTATTATTAAGTTTAATAAATTAGTAACCCGGGTTTTGAATTGTTGCAGGATTAGCATCAATTTCTCCTATCGGAATAGGGAATATTCTCCGGTAATCACTTGTAGGGATCGGTGTAAAGTAGGTAATAGCGCCTGTTTGTACCGGCCGGGTTATGGTCAATTGCAAACGGTTAAGATCATACCAGCGGAAACCCTCGCCAACAAACTCTTTTCTTTTTTCGTTCAATACGTCAGTTACCAGTTGGGCACCTATGTCAGTATAACCAGTAAAGGAAGGGTCACGTGTTTGGGCCACCATATTTGCATACTTTTGTCCGTTTACATTATCCCCCGTCTGTGCATATGCCTCTGCAAGGTTTAATATTACTTCAGAATAACGTATAATTTTAATATTGTCCCTGTCGGTACCGCTTAAGGTGTTTATCCATTTATTTAATACTACTCCAGCGCGTGAGGGCTGGTTTAACAGGAATAAATTGATCCGGGAATCAGTAGGCGTATATAAATTGTACAACGCCTGGAAAACAAGGTTTTGCCCATAACCGCCCTGGTTATAAAAATTGTCGAAACTCTGAAACCCATTATTATTTGCCAGGTTCAGTTCAAGCTCAAATATGGTTTCAACCTTGTTGGTTATAGCGGCGGGGTTACCCCAATAACTAACTAAATTGGGCGCAGTTACCAGGGTATAACCCCCGTTTTGGACAACCAATTGTGCCGCAGTAATAGCGTTGGCATAATTACCCTCAAACAGGTAAGCTCTTGACTCAATTGCTTTAGCAGCGTACTTTGAAATATAATCCGAGCTTATTGGATGCAATGTGGTCCCGGCAGCAGGCATGATCAGGTACGCGCTGTCCAGATCGCTGATAATTTGTGCATAAACAGCCCCAACTGTAGCCCGTGCGGGTTTTATGAACGCCCCGGTAATGTACTCAGGCGAAGTAACAATAGGCACGCCGGGTGCAGTGGTGCTAACTGTGGCCGGAGTAGCAAAAGTATTTACCAGCGCTAAATAATTTAACGCCCTGGAAGCATAGGCTTCGCCTTTAAGTTGCAATACATCACTGGTTACAGGAATATTGGCTGCAATTATCCGGTTAGCCTGCAAAATGCTGATATAACACTGTTGGTAAATACCGGCAGCTTCTGTGTTTGTATTATTAATATTGTAACTTTCTTCATTAAGCCAATAGCCCGAGTTGGAGAAACTTACATAAGTATTATCGGCAAGCTCATCACCAATAATAGGTATGTTAGCGCCAAATGAGTTAATAGAGCGCATGGTGGAATACATACCATTCACCGCATCTGCCATGTCGCCGACAGTTGTAATAGACGAGGTGACCGGGATAGCTGTGGGCGGCAACTCATTAAGGTATGATTTTGCACAGGATGTTAATCCAATAACAGCTGTAAATAAAATGCAGATATTTTTTAATTTTTTCATTTTCATAATTATTAGAAGCCAAGATTTAAACCAAGTGTGAATGTTCTGATCGGGGGCACTTCCAGGTTACTTGCGCCACTGGTGCCAATTTCCGGATCAAATGGTAAATTTTTGTCATACGTTTTAGTCCATAAGTTTGTCCCCCGCCCGTAAATATATAACTTACTTATACCAAGCGTTTTAAGAAAGCTTATTTTTTTGAAATCATAACCAATGGTCATATTACGCAACCTGATATAATCGCCATAATACAAATATCTTGAAGAAACCGAGTTAGATGAATTGCCCGGGATACCACCTGCTACGTATTTTGGTACATTGGTTATCTGGCCGGGTGTGGTCCAGGCGTTAAGCTGAGCGGCATATTTATTAAAGGTATAGTTATTGCCATCCTCCAGGTAACTGCCCCATGTATCATAGATCATATTACCAAAGTTATAATAAAAATCAGCGGTTAAGGTAACACCTTTGTAAGCAAACGTGTTGCTGAACCCGCCAAAATATTTAGGGTCGGCCTGGTATTGGTTTATACGTTGGGCGGCGCTGTAATTGCTGGTAGTCGCGGTGCGGGTGGCATCTGTATACCATAAAGCATTACCGGTTGCGGGATCAACATTTGCAGTATACTGACGGAGATAAAAAGTTTGGAAATCTTTTCCTTCCTGCACATTAAAATTACCGTTTACAAATGGCGCGTCACCAAGTAACTTTAATACAGTGTTCCTGTTAAAGGCGATGTTAAAATTGGTGGTCCAGCTAAAATCTCCCAGCTGTACAGGCACTCCCCTAACAGTAAATTCTTCACCACGATTGCGCATGGACCCGATATTCTCTGTGATGGTGGAAAAACCAGTGACTTCCGAAATTGGCGCATTTTGGATCAAGCCATTAACGGTGGTGTTGTAATAATCAAATATAATGCTTAGGCGGTTTTTGAAGAAACCAACGTCGGCGCCAACATCAAATTTTTGAGATGATTCCCATGTCAGGTTAGGGTTACCTATGGTGTTAAACTCCTGGCCATTACCGCCATTATAGTTAAAGCCGTAGGCCGCTGTGGGCCTTGCCTGGTATGAACCTATGCCATTGGAGTTACCTGTTGTACCGATCGATGACCGCAGCTTTAAAGACGAAACTATAGTTTGTTGTTTAAAGAATGCTTCTTCATCTGCATTCCAAACACCACCTACCGAATAAAAATTACCATATGGGTTACTTTGTCCAAAAACCGATGATCCGTCCCGTCTGAAACTGCCCGTCAACACATAACGGTTTTGATAATTAACGGTACCTAATGAAAAAAGCCCTGTGTTTGTTCTATTGTTAAAACTTGCATTGCCTGTAATAGGTGTTGATGCATTCACTGAGGCCGTTAAAGTGGGCTGGCCAGCCGGGTAGCCGTTTGATTGTGCAGTTATCAAATACTCTGCATCACGCTGTGCTTCATAACCAACTGCCGCTTCAACATAAAAATCCTGTACGCCTTTAATATTATAGCGGTATGATAACTGATTCCTGAACAAATAGTTGAAATAGCGGGTGTAATCGTCATAGCCGTTACCAACAGGCCTGCCATCTCCAAGAATAGGATTTCTGTAAAAATTCTCCTCTAACACATCATAATCAAGACTGTTAAATGAAGTGAATTTTAATTCATCCCAAATATTCCATGTCAATTGCATGGTGCCCAGCATCCTGGTTTGCGAAAGGTAATGCCTGTCATTTGCTGCAATGTACAACGGATTGTAAATACTTGCGAAATTGGTGTTTCCAACGTGCGAAGAATTTAATGAACCGTCCGGATTATATGCTAACTGGAATGGTGATAAAAAGTATGCCGAAAGTACCGGGCTCGCGAATGCGCCGCCGTCGTTGGGTGCATAATCATTCGTATTGGAAACATTGATACCTGTACTTAATGTTACCCTTTTGCTGATGGTCTGATCAACATTTAGAGTACCGCTAAATCTTGTTAAACTTGATGCCAGGATAGTTGCTTCCTGGTCAAAATAGCCTAACGACGCAAATACTTTTGTATTTTCACTGCCGCCGCTTACGGAGGCATTGTATTGCCGTTGCTGGCCCCTGTTGGTTACCAAGCTATACCAATTGTTTGAAGGCCCGCCAATACCGTAACTTGCATCTAAAGTTGCCAATTGCGGTGCCAGCTGAGGGGAATTGAGAATACCTTCGTTAAAAATTGTGGCAAATTGAGCGCCCGTTAGCGGCACACCTGCAGCAGGTAAAGGCAAATTATTGGTCAAGCCCATTTCAACATCCCCCCTCACTGTATACTTGCCCATCTTACCTCTTTTTGTAGTAATAACAATTACGCCATTTGAACCGCGCGACCCGTAGATAGCCGTTGCAGCAGCATCTTTTAATACAGTGATGCTTTCAATATCGTCTTCATTGATACCTGATAAAACACTGTTTGAATTAGTGGTGGCAAGCCTGCTGAGGCTTTCTGCATTAATAAACATACCATCCAAAACATACAAAGGGTTTGCATCGAGCGCAATTGAACCAACCCCGCGCAAGCGGATCTGTACGTTTGCACCGGGCACACCAGAAAATGAACTTGCGTTTAAACCTGCAACCTCACCCTGTAATGCCTCCATAGGCGTACCAAAAGGTTTGTCCTCGTTAACCGCACCGTTAACAACAGTTGCCGAGCCCGTATATGCTTTTTTTGTTTGGGTACCATAGGCATCGGTAATTACAACTTCGCTAAGCGCTTTGGAATCGCTAACTAACTGAACATTAACAACAGTGCCCGTTTCAATTAAAATAGTTTGGCTTAGATACCCTACGTAGCTAAAAACCAATGACTTTGAATTAGGTGGAACGGTGAGCGTAAATTGCCCCTGGCTATTGGTTTGTGTTCCAACGCCATTTGGTATTCTAACAGTTACGCCCGGCAATGCTTGCCCGTCCTCAGCGCCTGTTACTGTACCTGTAATTTTTCTGCTTTGAGCAAATGCGCCTGATAGCGCGAATAAACTTAAAAGGAGAAAACTAAGTAAGTTTTTCTTCATGTTTTAATGATTTAAGTGATAAATAATAGTTGATAAATTATGATGATTAGATTGCACTCAATACTATATTTGCAACAAAAGGGCTGTTTGATTTTAAAAAGTTCAATTATTGAGCCCCGTTACTATTTTAATTTACGGTTATTATTTTTTTGATTTAATCAGTTTTTGAAAAAAATACATGGAATTCATATTTCACTACAGACAATAACTAAAAGTAATAATGGTAAAGGAAATAAAATTCGGTAGCTATAAAATAATGTCTTTTGAGTTGATGTTTAATTATTTGTTAATAGTAACCGACCTAAAAGTATGTAATAAGCGGGCATTTGTAATATTTGGGTTACACATTAACAAATTTGTGACAATAATCTGACTGTCTAATTTATAGCCTATAAAAAAAAGTTATGGATAAATATAATAATATGATAAGAAATATAACCGTAATAGGTTCAGGCACAATGGGAAACGGTATTGCACATACCTTTGCACAATATGGGTTTGAAGTGTCGTTAGTGGATATAAATGATGATGCGCTGCAAAAAGCTTTAGTAACGATCACTAATAACCTTGATAAACAAATAAAAAAGGGATCAATAAATGAACAGGTCAAAACAGACACCCTGGGCAATATTAAAACTTATACCGACTTAAAGGCAGGCGTTTCAAACGCTAACCTGGTTGTTGAAGCGGCAACAGAGAACCGTGATGTTAAATTAAACCTGTTTAAGCAACTAAGCGACATTTGCAGCGCTGACACTATCCTGGCCTCAAATACTTCATCTATATCTATTACAGAAATAGCCTCAGTAACCAAATGCCCCGAAAAGGTTATTGGCATGCACTTTATGAACCCGGTGCCATTAATGAAACTGGTTGAAGTAATAAAAGGCAGGTTGACTTCTGCCGATGTTACGAGTACCATAATGGAACTTTCAAGAAAGCTTGACAAAATACCGGTTGAGGTAAATGACGCGCCGGGGTTTGTAGCCAACCGCATTTTGATGCCCATGATCAATGAAGCTATTTATACATTGTATGAAAATGTATCTGGTGTTGAAGAAATTGATACGGTAATGAAACTGGGCATGGCCCATCCTATGGGCCCGCTGCAATTGGCCGATTTTATCGGGCTGGATGTATGTCTTGCTATATTAAATGTATTATATGCAGGTTTTAATAATAAAAAATATACACCCTGCCCCCTGCTGGTTACAATGGTCAATGACGGCAATTTGGGAGTAAAATCAGGAAGTGGGTTTTATAACTATACGCCCGGAAGCAAAGACCTGGTGATAGCAGATAGATTTCTTTGATGTGCGAATATGCAGATGTGCAAATGCTCGCAATTATTTAATTTTAAGGCCCGATTTTTCATCTGCACATCTGCACATCTGCACATCTGCACATCTGCACATCCCCTACATCCTTTCCGGTACATTAATGCCTAACAATCCCATTGACTTGTTGATAACCTTTGCTGACGCGGCCGAAAGCTGCAATCTAAATTGCCGCGATTGTTCGTCGTCGGCTTGAAGAATGGATTTTTCGTGATAAAACTTATTGTAGATTTTGGCCAATTCATAAACATAGTTGGCAACTGCACCCGGATTATAGCCGTGGGCAGCCTCCGCTATAACGTCCGGGAATTGCGTTAAGGTAACGATAAGGTCCCGCTCAACACCATCTAATAAGGTAACATTAGCGCTTGCTCCGTGTTTATAATCAGCCCGGTTCAATACAGACTTAATACGGGCGTGGGTATATTGTATAAACGGCCCCGTATGCCCCTGGAAGTCTACCGATTCTTTAGGGTCAAATAGCAAACGTTTTTTAGGGTCTACTTTTAATAAAAAATATTTTAAAGCGCCCATACCAATAGTATGATATAGTTCCAACTTTTCTTCTGCACCAAAATCTTCCACTTTGCCTAATGCTTCTGTATGGTCTTTGGCGGTCTTTTCCATTTCGGCTATCAAGTCATCAGCGTCTACAACCGTACCCTCGCGCGATTTCATTTTACCAGACGGCAGGTCTACCATACCGTACGATAAATGGTATAATCCTTTGGCCCATGTTTTATCCAGCTTTTGCAGGATCAAAAACAGCACTTTAAAATGATAATCCTGCTCATTACCAACAACATAAAGTGATTCATCCATGCGATAATCATCATACTTTAGCTGGGCAGTTCCTAAATCCTGGGTCATATACACAGATGTGCCGTCGGCGCGCAGCACCAGCTTTTGGTCAAGGCCATCAGCAGTAAGGTCTATCCAAACGGAGTTATCCTCTTTTTTAAAGAAAACACCCTTTTGCAGCCCCTCTTCAATAATATCTTTACCTAATAGGTATGTGTTTGATTCATAATAAAACTTATCAAAATCTACCCCCAGCGCCTTATAGGTCTTCCCAAAACCATCATATACCCACGTATTCATAGTTTTCCAAAGGTTGATTATGTCTTCATCGCCTGCTTCCCATTTTTGCAGCATTGCCTGCGCGCTTTTTATCAGGGGAGCATTCTTTTTAGCCTCTTCCTCTGTCTGCCCTTCGGTTTTTAAGAAATCTATTTCCTTTTTATATTCCTTATCAAATATCACATAATAGCGACCCACCAAATGATCCCCTTTTTCTCCTGTTGATTCAGGTGTTTCGCCATTGCCAAATAGTTGCCAGGCCAGCATTGATTTACAAATATGAATGCCCCGGTCATTTACCAAATTACTTTTTATAACCTCATAACCCGCCGCGCCTAAAATCCGGGCTACTGAAAAGCCCAATAAATTATTGCGCACATGCCCTAAATGGAGCGGTTTGTTTGTGTTAGGAGAGGAATATTCAACCATTACTTTTTTGCCATTTGGCTTAAAAACGGCAAAATCATCAGGTAAAATTTTATTATAGAACTCATTCAGCCAAAAGCTGTCGGTTAATGAAATATTCAGAAAACCTTTAATAACATTAAACCCGGCAACTTCATGCAGGTTTTTTTTCAGGTACTCCCCTATTTCATTACCGGTTTGCTCGGGCGATTTACGGGAGAATTTAGTAAACGGAAAGGTAACAATGGTTATTTGCCCCTCAAATTCCTTACGGGTTTCCTGCAGGCTGATATCGGCAGCAGTCAATTCGGTATTATATAATTCCTTTACGGCCTTGAGGGTAGCTTCAATAATAAAATTCATTGGGCAAAATTAGTGATTTAGTCGGGAAGTCCGAAAGACGGCAAGTCTGAAAGAATTTGAACCTGAAATTAATACAGTTATTGCCCGAACAAATCAAAACTCAATCAACAAATTTGGAATAGAACATCCGGTTTCCGAAACAAAAAATTGATAGATTTGCATTACTCTGCAACCATTTATGAAACTGAGCGATAAAGCTTTTAAAATTGATGTTACATCTGAAATTGGCGATTTACGCACGCTGCTGATACATAGCCCTGACGACGGGCTGGGCCGGGTTGTGCCTTCAAAGGCGCAGGACTGGCTTTTTGAAGATATTGTACACCTGGAAAGCATGCGCAAAAATGAGTATGACTATTACGTTAAGTTGCTGCTATACTTTTTAGATCCTGGTAAAATAAAAGGCAAACTGCAAAAAATTGATGCCGGTAACCGGGGGTTCTTTAAACCTGATAATGCCGACTTTCACGCTTCAACCAAAGTAATAGAAATACAGACCTTATTGGCTGATATTTTGGAGGAAGACGAAATACGTTTAAAACTGGTAGCGTCGGTATGCGCCATTGAAAGCTGCAATTACCGACTCCAGCAAAAGCTGACTGACACCGATCCGGTTAAGTTGGCCAAGATATTTATTTCGGGCTCGTTGAATGATGAGGAAATGATTTTCGCGCCTATTCCTAATTTAATTTTTTCGCGTGATATAGGCATCGCTATTAATAACTATATGCTGCTAAATAAACCGGCTAAAAAAGCACGGGCGCGCGAAACTTTACTATTAAGGTATATATTTTTTAATCACCCCCTTTTTGCTGCTTATAAAGATAACATATTAGAGATACCGGAAACCATACAGCATTTTTTACGCCCCGGCGAAGATAACGAGGAGAAAACAACCTTGGAAGGCGGAGATGTGATGATGGTTAGCCCCGATCATTTAATTATTGGTTGCAGTGAACGCACATCGGTAAGCGGCGCTAACGAGGCCATAAAGCTGCTGTTTGAAAACAAGGCAGTAAAAAAGGTAACTATTGTTAAAATCCCTAATAAACGCGACTATATGCACATTGATACCGTTTTTACACAGGTAAAACGAAATGTATGGGTACTGCTCCGTTCGTTATCTGCCACCGAAAGCCCGGTTGAGGACAGGGAACCGATGTCGTGGTTTGCCGATAAAAAATCGAAGAATAAAACCGATATTATCCAGTTCAAACCAGGCAAAAAACCAAAGAGTTTTGATTGCATTGAAGATTTGCTAACCAATATCAGTGAAAAAGACTTGCAATGCGCCGAGAAAACAAAATTCATCTATTCGGGCAATAATACATTCCCATATGATGCACGCGAACAGTGGACAGATTCGTGCAACTTGCTGGCTATTAAAGAAGGCGTTGTTTTAGGGTACGACCGAAATGATAAAACTATCGAGGCGTTTAAAAGCAATGGCTTTAAAGTTATTAATGTGAAAGACCTGCTGAAAAAATTAGAGGACGGCGAATTAGACACAACAACCATGAAGGATACTTTAATATTGATGCCATCGGCTGAACTTTCGAGGGCGCGGGGCGGTTTTCACTGTATGAGCATGCCGCTTTTAAGGGATGCAATTTTATAATCATTGTTTCATTGGGTCATTATGTCATTGTATGGCAAATTAATAATGACCTAATGACTCAATGACCTAATGACTAATAGAATGACGAATCAACAATCGACATCAAACCTACTAATGATCCGCCCGGTAAGCTTTGGGTTTAACGAGCAAACTGCCGGGAGCAACGCTTTTCAAAACCGGGATGACAATAACCGCGAAGCGCAGAGAAAGGCCTTAAAGGAGTTTAATGGATTTGTACATACTTTAAGAGAAAACGGTGTTAATGTAACGGTCATAGACGATACCGAAGAGCCGCATACGCCGGATTCTATCTTCCCGAATAACTGGGCATCATTTCATGCCGATGGGAATATCTTTTTATACCCAATGCAGGCCGAAAACCGCCGGTTGGAGCGCAGGGAGGATATTATTAACCAATTGGAAGATAATTTTAAAGTACACCGTATTGAAGATTTAAGTCATTTTGAGGCTGAGGGTAAATTTTTGGAAGGCACCGGCAGCATGGTTTTAGACAGGGAGAATAAAATTACCTATGCTTGTTTATCACCCAGGACAAATAAAGAAGTATTGGCGGATTTCTGTAAACAAACCGGGTATAAAGCGTTAACATTTAGTGCATTTGACGAAAATAATACAGCTATATACCACACCAATGTATTAATGGGTATCGGCAGTAAATTCGCGGTAGTTTGTTTGGATAGTATAACTAATAAGCAGGAACAGGAAGCGGTTTTGGCTTCATTTAAAGCTACAGATAAAGAAATCATTAATATCTCATTTGATCAAATGAACCACTTTGCAGGTAACCTTTTAGAGGTTAAAAGTAAAAGTGGGGAAACTTTAATAGTAATGTCGCAAACAGCCTATCAGGCATTTAGTGAGCAGCAAAAAGTCACCCTTTCTAAATACGGCAAGTTAGTTTATGCGGACATAAGCACTATTGAGCGTGTAGGTGGTGGCAGTTCGAGGTGTATGATGGCCGAAATACATTTGCCGTTAATAACTAAATAATGAAGAAGATAATACTCATTACTTTTTTAATATTTTTGGTCGCAATAGCATATTGCCAACAAAACACTAATACTTTATCGCAAACCGAACACGAGAGAATATTAGAAATAACATATGGTGGTGGAAGTGGCAGTAAATATGGCTCTTCAATGGAGCTAACTATAACCCCTGATTCTATTTTTTATTTTTCAATTTCCTGGTCACACCAATCAACGATTAACGGTCAGCCCGAAATGATTAGAAATGTTGTGAACAAACATCAAAAAAACGATAACCAATCCTGGCAAAAGTTAATCTCAACAATAAATTTAACGGAGTTTGATAAAGCCAAAAACAGCGAAGATAATCGCGCTGCAGATGGAGTAGGCGCTAATATATCTATAATAACATCTCAAAAAGAACATACCCATTCATTGGGCATGTTTATAAACGATGAAAAAGATAAACCAATAAAGGATTTTTTGGACGAGTTTTTGAAACAGTTCAAAAGATTTGAATAGGCTCTTTCCAGCACATAATACCATTGCTATAGCAACAGCACGATTTTTATTAATATAAGCTTTTTCATCGCCCCGCGCGACGAATCACCCTAATCTCACCTTTTGCCTTTCCCCTTTTACCTTTCCGCCTAAAAAAGTACCTTTGCCGCATGGCGCACCAGGTTCCGGAAGATGGCACGATGCTTCCTTTGATGGAAGAATTTTATACAATACAGGGCGAGGGATATCATACCGGTAAGGCCGCTTATTTTATTCGCCTGGGCGGATGCGATGTGGGCTGCCACTGGTGCGACGTAAAAGAAAGCTGGGATGCCGAACTGCACCCGCTTACCGCTGCAAACCGTATTGTTGAAAATGCTGGCCGTCACCCTGCTAAGGCCGTAGTAGTAACCGGCGGTGAGCCGTTGATCTATAACCTGGATTACCTTACTGCTCAACTACAGCAAAAAGGCATCAAAACGTTTATTGAAACATCTGGCGCTTACCCATTATCCGGTCATTGGGATTGGATATGCCTGTCGCCCAAAAAGTTCAAAGCCCCCACCCCTGCGGTCGCGCAACATGCAGATGAATTGAAGGTAATTATATTTAACAAGTCTGATTTTCTTTTTGCCGAGGAACACGCCAAATCAGTTTCTTCCAATTGCAGGCTGTACCTGCAGCCCGAATGGTCAAAATCAAAACAAATGACCCCGCTTATTGTTGACTATGTGATGAATAACCCACAATGGGAAATTTCATTGCAAACGCATAAATATTTAAATATCCCCTGAAAAATATTTCAATATCCCCTATTATCTGTATCTTTAAAATACTGCCAATGTACTAAAGGGATGAGAAGAAGTGTAGTCTTCGTATTTTTATTGCTTTTTTTCAGGATAACTGCCCATGCGCAGCAATCGCCCCTTGCTACCACAAATAAGGATGCCATAAAATATTTCGCGGCAGCAAACGGGGATCTTGATGACCGTTTGTATGATGACGCTGTCAAACAATTGCAAAAAGCGCTGACCTTTGATGATAAGTTTACCGAAGCCTATGCACTACTGGGTGATGTGTACCGGTTAAAAAAAGACAATAAGCAGGCAATAGTATCGTACCGGAAAGTTTTAGAGATCAATCCTGACCTTAGCCGGGCCATCTATATAAAATTAGGCGAAATTGAAGTTGGCGAAGGCCGGTACACCGAAGCGCAGCAGCACTTGGTGAAATATCTTACCTATCCAAATATTAGCGAACAAAATTCCACTTTTGCTAAAAAGCTTATTGAAGACTGCAAGTTCGCTATACAAGCTTTACTACACCCTGTTGCCTTTAAACCCATTAGCATGGGCTCCGAAATTAATACAGTAGCGGATGAATATTCGCCGGTGGCAACGGCAGACGAAAAGACCCTGATATTTACGCGCCAGTTAAATGGTAACGAAGATTTTTACCAAAGCACCAGGAAGGACGGAAAATGGCAAACCGCTACTTATTTGAGCGACAGGATCAACACACCCAATTATAATGAGGGCTCGGCATCCATATCACAGGACGGTAAATTCTTGTTTTTTACCGGCTGTAACCGCCCTGACGGCCTGGGCCGGTGTGATATTTATGTCGCGGAGAAAAAAGGAGATGACTGGAGTAAGCCTTTTGACTTAAGTCCCCCGGTAAATACCTCGGGATGGGAATCACAGCCATCAATAAGCGCCGATGGGCGGACATTGTATTTTGTAAGCAACCGCAAGGGTGGTTATGGCGGGTATGATATCTGGAAATCGGTTTTAACTGATAAAGGCTGGGGCGAACCGCAAAACCTGGGGCCGAATATCAATACAGCATATAACGAGCAGTCGCCCTTTATACATGCAGATGACAGTACGCTTTATTTTTGCTCGAACGGCTGGCCGGGAATGGGCGGGCAGGACCTATTTGTAAGTAAGCTGGGAAAAGATGGCGTATGGCAAAAACCGGTGAACTTAGGTTACCCCATTAATACCAACGGCGATGAAAGCGGGCTAACCATTTCGGCAAACGGGTCAACTGCTTATTTCTCATCAAATAATTTGAATGGAATGGGCGGCTTTGATATTTATACTTTTGAAATGCCGCTAAACATACGGCCGCATTTGGTAACCTATGTAAAAGGCATTGTAAGTGATATCAAGACAAAGCAACCACTTGAAGCCGCAGTTGAAATTATCGACCTGCAAAACAACCTGCCTGTTTACCAGGATTCGAGCGCTGTTGACAGGGGCGATTTTTTAGTCACGCTCACATCGGGTAAAAATTATGGTTTAAATATTTCAAAGGATGGTTACCTGTTCTATTCGGAAAATTTCTCACTTGAGGGGCATGAACCCAGTAAGCCATTTAATATCAATGTTTTGTTGGAGCCTATTGAGGTAGGAAACAAAGTAATATTAAAAAACATATTTTTTGACAGTAATAAATTTGAGATAAAGCCCGACTCGAAGCCTGAATTAGACAAACTGGTTGATTTTTTAACCCTCAATCCGTCCCTGCACATTGAAATATCGGGCCACACAGATAATGTTGGCAATGATCAGGCCAACCAAACGCTATCCGAAAATCGCGCTAAAGCTGTTTTCGCTTATTTAATTGCAAATAAAATTGCCCCGGCAAGGTTGGTATATAAAGGCTATGGCAAAACACAGCCTATTGCTCCAAATGAAACCGAAGAAGACAGGAGTAAAAACCGGAGGACGGAGTTTAAGATAATAGCTAAGTAAGCACGAAATTAGATTTGACAACTTTTAAAAAGTTGTCAAATCTGTTGGTACCGAAGTTCATTCTATTGATAATGTGGCTTCTAAATAAAGGCGAATTTTATGAACGTCACGAAATCTTTCCATATCATTTGTCCCAGCTCTGACAAAATGCGGATGTCGCTTATTAGCTACGAAAGCTTTTCTTTTTCTAAAACCAAAATAAAAAGCACTTTCTTCATTTTTAAGCGCTGTAATTGTGGCTTCAAGCTGATCAATACCTTCAGAGCGCCAATCTGATATTTTGTTTTTTAATTCAACCAAATAAAGACAAATATCGCTTGCTAACATAACGTCACACCTACTTTCGGGGTCGCCATTTTCTCTTAATATTTCGATACAATTATCAACAGCAGTAAAAGTTATAGCCTTTTGATTACCGTTGACTACGGTTGCTATCCATATTGATTTGTCGGCTGAATCTAAATAAGCAGGTAATTTATTATCATCATCACAAAGGCCAAATATAGGTTCAACAGTTACTCTGCGACATTCAGGCTTAAAAAAATCCACGCTCATATTTCTTCCAGTTCGTCTTCAATATCCAGTATTGAAGCAAATAAGTTATTTCCTTCTGAAAGATTGTTGTTCAAATAATTATCATCCGATGGCAGCCCTTTATAATCTTCAAGCTTGATAATTCCTCCATGATCATCCAGTTCATAAATAACCAAATCACCAGGTTTAACAATTGATTTAAGCGGTATTATTGATGACAGTTTTGAATTTAATTCTCTTTCCTGGCCTAAACCTTTTATTTTTTCTTCAACTAAAAATCCTTTAACAGCCAATGTTAGGTAATTAATAATATATGGACTATGCGTTGTCATGATCAACTTATTACCTTCATTCATATTATTAAACTGTAACAAACTTTTTAGCATTTGCCATTGGGAAGTGGGAAACAAATTTTGCTCGGGTTCTTCAACTATATTGATGAATGCTGATTTATTGAACTTGTCAGAAACTACAGAGGCCGCCGCCCTTTTCTGTTGACTTGTAAAGTTAGTGTTTGAATAAATATCAGCAATATCTTTCCTAAACCTGTTTAACTCATCGCTCGTCATAGGTTCTTTTATCTCACTTTGACCGTTGATGAAATTGGTTAAGTATCTGGAGACAATGAAAAGGGGTACAAACGATTGAAAGCCGCTTGACGCTTCATTTAACTTTATTTTATAATTCTTTCCTTTTACATATAATATATCTTTTTGTCTGTCGTATTCCAGAAAAGCATTGTTAATAGGTAAAGCTAAATCTTCTTTTATTTCTTTTTTAGCTTTATCCATTTCATCTAATACTTCGCTTAAAGCTGGTGAAAAAATCCTTTGGGTCTTAAGATCCTCAATTGAACTTAAAAAATTTCTATCAGCCGGCACGTACATTATTTGAGGAAGAGGATAATTTCCTGCCTGACATTCTTCAATTTTAAGATCACGATTCTTATATTTGAAAGAATAAGAATCACCAACATATTGAATTTCGGAGTGATCAAGTTGCTTTATTCCTTTAATATACAATTCGGCATAATCACCTATTTTGTGGTATGAAAGGTATTCTTTTAAAACTCCGGGCATTTCAAATTCCTTTTTGTCGTAGTTACCACGAGTTAATACTTTCTCCATCCAGGTAAAGATTGATATCAATTTAGCTACTGTACTTTTACCGCTTCCCTGGTTGCCGATAAATACAGTCACCTTTTTAATGTCGATCCAGCCGTCATTTTCCTGGTAGCCTTCCTTTATGGGCCCGAAATTTTTTATTTTGATCTTACTCATTGATCCTTACCTGCTTATTTAAAATCTAATACAACTTATCAGTATTGGTAAAGTTAATAGTTTTTGCCCTTTTGAACTGAGTTATTTATTAAAACTAATGTAAAAAGGGTGGACACAAATTGCACCCGCCCTTTCATTATTTTAAACTATTAGATTTGACAACTTTTTAAAAGTTGTCAAATCTGTTCGTACCGAATTAATTCCCCATTTCCGAAATAAACTTGATACGCATTAACTGCACTTCTTCGCGGGTATAATCATCGCTGCCTAATTCAACCAGCGCGTCATCTATCGAGTCGACTTCAGCGGTGCGGAAATAATCAAACACTTCGTCCTGTTTGTCTTCATCAATAACTTCGTCAATATAATAGTTAAGATTAAGTTTGGTGCCCGAGTTTACTATCGTTTCTACCTCTTTTAAAACTTCTTCATAGGTCAATCCTTTTGAAGCCGCTATGTCATCCAGGTTTAAATGACGATCTATATTTTGAATGATAAATACCTTAAGCGCCGATTTATTGGCAGCGCTCTTGATCACCATGTCAATAGGGCGATCAATATCATTATCCTCTACATATTTTTTAATAAGGTCAACAAACGGAGCGCCAAACTTCATGGCTTTACCTGTCCCCACACCTGATATTTGTTTTAACTCATCGGTAGTGATAGGATAATGAGTACACATTTCTTCTAACGAAGGATCCTGGAACAGCACAAACGGAGGCAGGCCTTTTTGCTTCGCCATCTTTTTGCGCAGGTCTTTCAACATCTGCAACAATTCGGTATCCAATGCGCCGCCGCCTTGTTTTGGGCCGTCTTCAGAATCATCGTCATCGGCAGCCTCAAGTTCCCTGTTCATAACAAAACGGATACTATGCGGATTATCTAAAAACGAATTACCCAGCTTTGTTAAGCGCAACAGGCCGTACTGGTCAATATCTTTAGAAAGATAGTTATTTAATAACGCCTGCCTTAACAATGAGTTCCATAGATTCTCGCCATTTTCCTTACCCGACCCAAAAAGATCAAGCAAATGATGCTCATAATTATGTATCTGGGCATTATCTTCTCCCATCAAAATACTGATGATGTGATGATCGTCAAATTTCTCACCTATCAATTTGATCAGGCTTAATGCTTTATGCAGTTGTTCTTCCGCATCAAAATTTTGTTTTGGCGCGCAGCAATTATCGCACATATTATTACAGCCGGCCTCGTTAAAGTTCTCGCCAAAATAATGCAGCAATTGCTTACGGCGGCAAACAGACGACTCGGCATAATCAATTACTTCCTTTAATATCTGGGTACCAATCTCTCTTTCGGAAACCGGCTTATCCTTCATAAACTTTTGAAGCTTATCAATATCCTTCTGCGAATAAAAGGCAACACAAACACCTTCGCCACCATCGCGCCCGGCACGGCCGGTTTCCTGGTAATAGCCTTCCATGCTTTTAGGCACATCATGGTGTATCACATAACGAACATCCGGTTTATCAATACCCATCCCGAAGGCAATAGTTGCAACAATAACATCTACGTCTTCCATCAGGAATTTATCCTGTGTATCTGCCCGCAGCTTAGGCTCAAGCCCGGCATGGTAAGGCAATGCCTTAATACCGTTTAAGCTCAACGCTTCGGCAACTTCTTCAACCTTTTTACGGCTTAAGCAGTATATAATGCCTGATTTACCCGCATTTTGCTTTACAAACTTTACTATCTCTTTAATTACATTCCGTTTTGCACGCACCTCATAAAACAGGTTTGAACGGTTAAATGATGATTTATAAATTGTAGCATTGTTCATTTGCAGGTTTTTCTGAATATCCTGCTGAACTTTTGGCGTAGCGGTGGCCGTTAAAGCGATAATAGGTATATCATCGCCGATATTGCTGATCACCTGCCTTATCTTACGGTATTCCGGGCGGAAATCATGGCCCCACTCTGATATACAGTGCGCCTCATCCACAGCTACAAACGACACCTGGTTGAGGCGTAAAAAATCAATATTTTCCTGCTTGGTCAATGATTCTGGCGCTACATACAGCAGTTTTGTTTTGCCTGCCAGCACATCTTCTTTTACACGGCCTATATCGGCCTTTGTTAAAGATGAATTTAAAAAGTGGGCGATACTGTCCGATCCGCCAAATGCACGTAACTGGTCAACCTGATTCTTCATCAGGGCAATTAAGGGCGAAATTACTATTGCTGTACCCTCGCTCATCAGCGCGGGTAATTGATAGCACATAGATTTACCGCCGCCGGTGGGCATAATTACAAACGTATCATTGCCTGCCAGTATATTAGTTATGATCGCTTCCTGCTCTCCTTTAAAATTATCGAACCCGAAAAAATTTTGAAGATTATCAAAAAGCGACTTTTGAGCTTCTACCATTATGTATATATTCTTTGTATTATTTCAATTAAAAGATTAAAGTAACAAAATTTTAAGAATAAACGCGGGATTTTCTTTAAAATTTTATGTAACAATTACAATTGGATTAAAAACAATTTGTTTATTTATGCATTCAAAGAAAGCGTATACTCAACCAATTAATTATTTAATTTGTTTCGCACTTAAATTAAAAGATTAATATACAAATTTGTTGCGGATAAACCAAATTTAAAATCCTTTCATCCAAATGAATAAAAACTATTATGCCATCATAATGGCCGGCGGTATCGGAAGCCGTTTCTGGCCTATCAGCAGAACATCTCATCCAAAACAGTTTATAGATATATTAGGCACCGGCAAAACATTGATACAAAATACATATGATCGTTTTTTAAAAGTGTGCCCAAAAGAAAACATATATGTAGTTACCAACGAAAGCTATACCGGCCTTGTAAAAAAGCAATTACCCGATATGGCCGACGATCAGATATTGACCGAGCCTGTAATGCGCAACACTGCGCCTTGCGTGGCTTATGGCTGCTTTAAAATTGAAAGCATTAACCCTGATGCCGCTATTGTGGTAGCCCCTTCAGACCATTTAATATTAGACGAAGCCGCTTTTGTAGCTACCATCGAAAAATCGCTCGAGGCTGCTATGAAGCATAAATGCCTGATAACGCTTGGTATAAAACCATCAAGGCCTGATACAGGATATGGTTATATCCAGTTTACCGAAACTGCCATTCATAATGATTTTTATAAAGTAAAAACTTTTACCGAAAAACCGACGGCAGAGATAGCTAAAACATTTATTCAAAGCGGCGATTTTTTATGGAACGCTGGCATATTTGTATGGTCGGCGAAAGCTATTGTTGCAGCATTTAATAAATATCTACCCGATATGCACGAGATATTTGCCGATGCGCGCACTTATTATAATACGCCTGAGGAAAAAAATCATGTAAACCAGGCCTATATGCAATGTACCAATATCTCTATCGATTACGGTATTATGGAGAAAGCCGACAATGTTTATGTGCTGCCATCAGAGTTCGGATGGTCTGACCTGGGTACCTGGGCCTCTATTTACGACCTGTCTGAAAAAGATTATGTAGGTAATGCCGTCATTCCGTCAGAAAAGGTGATCATGTATGATTCCTCAAATTGTATGGTTAACGTGCCCGGCGAAAAGCTGGTTATTTTACAGGGCCTGCATGATTTTATAGTAGTTGAGGCCAACAATACCCTGTTGATCTGTCCGCGCGACCAGGAGCAAAATGTTAAAAAGGTGGTTGCCGATGTGAAGCAGCAGTTTGGAGTGAGATATATATAGCCCCCCAGCCTCCTAAAGGGGGAGTTTGATCGGTTTTAAACTATATTTTCCACCATCGTTCCCCCGTTAGGGCAATGTCATTAAGTTAAGGGATTTAAAATGCTCCGTTAGGAGCAAAATGTCTATAGAAAATAAAAAATAGAGGATTAAGCGTGCCATCGGTACGCAACTTAGTCAGGTACCTACGGCACCGAATAAACGATTTAACATTTTTTCTATAGACATTTAGTCCCGCTGGGACTTGAAAAAGCTTAACTTAATGAGATTGCCCGTTAGGGGGTTAGGGGGCTGACCCGCTGCCTTATCGCTTCATACAAAATAACCCCAGTAGCTACGGACACATTCAGCGATTCTATCTCCCCGTACATCGGTATTTTAGCTAAATGGTCTGCTATGCGGATGATTTCGTTGCGTACACCGTCTTCTTCAGATCCCATGATGATGGCTGTTGGCGCGGTGTAATCAGGTTTATAAATAAACTCTTTGGTCTTTTCGGTACAGCAAACCAGTTGCAGGCCTGACTCCTGTAGAAATTTAACAGTTTGCATAAAGTTATCATGCCGGCAAACCGGGATATTATACAATGCCCCTGCGGATGTTTTGATAGCATCCGGGTTTATTTGTGCCGAGCCTTTGGCCGGTACCACTATGGCATGTACGCCTGCACATTCGGCGGTACGGGCAATAGCACCCATATTGCGTACATCTGTTATAGAATCAAGTACTAATATCAGCGGCACCTCTCCTTTTTCAAATATCTGCGGGATAATATCTTCTACCTTTTGATAAGTAATAGGCGATATAAACGCAATTACCCCCTGGTGGTTCTTCATTGTGATGCGGTTTAGTTTTTCAACCGGCACCTGCTGGGCTGCTATTTGATATTCATTCAGCAGTTCACGCAATTCATTTAAAAGCGCGCCGCCAAGTCCCCGCTGGATGTATAATGATTCAATTTCCTTACCTGAGCGAATGGCCTCAACTACCGCCCGGATACCAAAAACTACCTGGTTACTTTCGCGGCTTTCCCTGTTATTATAAGACATTTATATTGCTTTATTTTAGCTGGCAAAATTAGCTATATTAATTTTGATTAACGGATAATAGTCACACTGCCCGAAAAAGTGGGGTTATTGGCTGTAGTTTTGATGATATAGTAATACGTACCAACGGCTAAGGCTTTGCCATTCAAGGTTCCATCCCATCCGCTATATCCGCGGCTATAGTACACCCGTTGCCCATACCTGTTAAATACACTTACCGTACACTGCGGGTACACCAGCAGCGCGTTTATTTTCCAGGTATCGTTAATTCCATCGCCGTTTGGCGTAAACGCGTTTGGTATATGCAGATCGGTATCAACCCTAACCTTTACCGTTTGCGTTGCTGTACATCCGTTATCTAAAGTTATTTCAAGCTTATAGTCAGTAGTTTCCAGCGGGCCGGCAAACGGCTGTTCAATAGTTGCATCGCTCAACCCCGTTGAAGGCTGCCAGTTATAACTGATCACATTGCCTGCTGATATGATGGGCTTTAGCTGTATACTGTTGCCCGGTTCTATAAGGGGGCTATTGGGGAAACCTATAACGGGTGGCGTAATAACAGCAGCTATATATGGCGTGCTGGTTACGGGTGTATTACACATGGGGTATAAGCTATGTATTGTGCAGGTAACCTTATCGCCGGATTGCAGCGAGCTTGTAGTAAGGGTTTCAAAATTACTTTCCAGCACTCCGTTAACATACCAGCTATAACTGGGCAAAGGAGGCGGATTAATAGCTTTTGGCGAAAAGGTAACAGGTGTCCCCGCGCAAACAGGGCCTGCAGGGCCGTCAACAAAAACAGACACAGGTTTATCGACCGTTCCATTTAGCGCCGTAAACATAAAAAACGTACTATCTGTGGCACCAAATGTATCCGTAATAACAATTTTAATTTTAGTGGGAATATTACTGGGCATCAGCGTACCGGGGGCCGGAGTTTGCACAACCTTAGCGGAATAAGCTTTTGGGGTCAACTGCATTGAATTCAAATCTTCGCAATAGTTGTCTGTCTTAGGGGCATAACTGCCGAGTACAGCCTGGCAACCCAGGTAATTAAAGGTTACATCCGGCATAGGAGTAATAATTATTGTAGTTATAACATTTACACGTATGTTTTTTTGCCGGTCGGCAATTGTAGCCAGGTCGCCAATAGTGCCATCCACGTCAGCAGCTATATTATTGCCTGCAACAGTTGTCACTGCCCCTCCCGGTGTTAGTTGTTTTACCAGGTTATTATAGGTGTCAGTAAAATACATATTGCCAGCCGCATCGGTGGCCATTGCTGTTACCTGTATACCTATTTCAGCAAGGTTACCGGTACCGTCAAGCGAATTATTTGAAGCGAAACCACCTGCAATTGTTGTTACAACGCCCGCAGGGGTAATTTTTCTGATCAGCCCGGCACTGGCAGCGTATAAATTTCCGCTTGCATCTACTGTAATACCGTACAAGTTTCCAAAGCTCGCGGCCGCACCGGTCCCATCTACATTTTGTGGCGTGCCGTTTCCTGCAACTGTGCTTACCAATCCTTGAGGCGTAATTTTTCTTATCCTGTAATTTTGTATATCGGTTACATATAAATTTCCTGTCGCGTCTATAGTTATTCCATACGGAAGGGTAAACTTTGCCGTTTTTCCTAAACCATCAGCATAGCCCGGCAAACCGCTTCCGGCCAACGTGGTTACTACGCCGTTAACATCGATCTTTCTTATATTGGCGTTAAACTCATCAACAACAAATAGTTCACCAACCGCATTAATCGCAATACTTACGGGCGCGTTAAAGCTTGCGGCGGTACCTTGTCCATCTAAATTGCCAACGCTGTTATTGCCGGCATAGGTAGAAACCGTGCCGTCGTAAGCAATTTTCCGGATAACGTGGTTATCCATGTCGGCCACGTAAACATTTCCGTCTGCATCTGCGGCCAATCCGCTGGGGCTGCTAAACGATGCGCCGGTCCCCTGCCCGTTTACCGCCCCTTTGTTACCGCTTCCGGCTAACGTTGTAACCACACCCGCTGTGGTTATTTTACGTATGGTTTGTCCGTTGATATCAGAAACATACATATTGCCCGCCGGGTCGAACGCCAGGCCCGCAGGATGGTTGAACCCTGCAGTCATGCCATTTTGCAAGCTGGTACTAACAAAAACCTGTTGGGCTCCTATATTATCGCAATCGAAACTTTTTGGGTAAAAAAAAGTGTTAGCGTTATTGCCTGTAATAACCGCCACATCGTTCACATCTACGTTGTAGTTACCATCTGTACCCAGTTTAATATTTATTGGGGATGCCTTTGGCGTAATTACCTGCGCGGCGGCATAATTAGCCCTTTGTATAACAAAAAGTAACAGTATTAAACTTAGCTTGTAATTAACCCGCCGCATGAGGAGTAAGTTAAGCAAAAACTACTCAGTTGAAAACTATTTTTATAAAAACCTTTTAATGCAGCCAATTTTATATTTGATATTTTAACAGCTCTAAAGCTTCGGTTTCCCAAAATAGTTAACAATCAAAATCTTTATTAACAGTATTGACAGTCAGCTAAGTTACAGCAATACTAACAGGTTGTTAACAACGGATGTTAGTTGCAAACATTGAAATTGATACCAAAAAAGGCATTTATTTTTTTGCTAAAATCAATAGTGTTAGCGAATACGTTACAATTTGTTATATTTTTGTTCACCATGATTTTTGAGAACGATACCCCTTCCAACAAACCGAATACAAACGAAAGAAGAAGCCGGATAACTAACCCAACCCCTTACAGCGGACTGGGCAAATTACCCCCGCAGGCAACCGACCTGGAGGAGGCCGTTTTAGGCGCTTTAATGCTCGAAAAAGACGCGCTATCGTCGGTAATTGACATCCTGAAACCTGATGTTTTTTATAAAGATAACCACCAAAAAATATTCCAGGCCATACGTACCTTGTTTGAAAAATCATCGCCTGTTGATATATTGACCGTTACCGCCCAGTTACGCACACAAGGCGAATTGGAGATGATCGGCGGCGCTTATTATATAACCGAGCTGACCAACCGCGTAGCTTCGGCTGCCAATATTGAGTTTCACTCGCGCATTATTATTCAGAAATTTATTCAGCGCGAACTGATCCGCATATCAACCGAGATAATTAACAGCGCATACGAGGATACCACCGATGTGCTCGACCTGTTAGATAAAGCGGAGAAAAACCTGTTCGACATCGCCCAAAATAACCTGCGCCGCGATGCGCGGAAGATGGATGATCTGCTGCATGAAACCCTAAAAGAAATTGAATCGCTTAAAGATAAAAAAGACGGCCTTACCGGTGTTGCATCAGGGTTTACCGATCTTGACCGCATGACCTCCGGCTGGCAAAAATCCGACCTCGTAATTTTAGCCGCCCGCCCCGCAATGGGTAAAACGGCATTTGTATTAAGCTGCGCCCGTAATGCTGCGGTTGATTTTCATAAACCGGTTGTGGTATTCTCGCTTGAAATGTCTTCTGTACAATTGGTTAATCGCTTAATTTCCGGCGAAACAGAAATAGAGCAGGAAAAAATACGTAAGGGGACTTTGGAAGAATGGGAATGGCAGCAAATACACTCAAAAATTGGCCGGCTGGAACAAGCGCCGCTAATTATTGATGATACACCCGCGCTAAATATATTTGAGTTCCGCGCCAAATGCCGCAGGTTAAAATCGCAGCATGATATTCAATTGATCATTGTCGATTATTTACAGTTAATGCAAGGCAAAGGCGCCGATGGCAAAGGCGGCGGCAACCGTGAGCAGGAAATTGGCAGTATTTCGAGGGCGTTGAAATCGGTAGCTAAAGAATTGAACGTGCCCGTAATTGCATTATCCCAATTAAGCCGCGCGGTTGAAACCCGGCCGGGTGCATCAAAACGCCCGATGTTATCCGATTTACGTGAGTCCGGCTCCATCGAACAGGACGCGGATATGGTACTGTTCCTTTACCGTCCTGAATATTACGGACTGGAAGTTGACGAGGACAATAACCCAACCCAGGGCGTAGGCGAAGTAATTATAGCCAAACACCGTAACGGCGAAACCGGCAGGGTAAGATTGAAATTTGTAGGCAAATACGTTAAGTTTACCGACCTTGACAGCGGCGGCGGCTTTGAAACAGCGCCAAACGCCTTTACCGGCTTAACCCCATCGCAGGATTTTGACAAGCCAAGCAATTTTATAATACGGCCATCAAGCATGAATGATATGGATGATGAGCCGCCGTTTTAGTATTGTGTAATCAACCTAACCTTATGAAATATTTGTTTTTTGCAGTTATTATAATTGGGGTATTTTCTTGTAAATCAAAACCAGCCAAACAAACCGTTTTGGATAGCGAAGCAATGGATACCGTTGGTAAACCATTAATTGACGATCGGAACAATAAAGATTCTTCTAGTAACTCGTATTCGCAACCAGAAGATATTTATTCCAGTCTTGAAAAAATAACCTTCCCCAAATTTGATTTAAACATCAACGACCTGGAAGTGGTTTTTGGTGTTAACGGGATAGACATCGCCGATTCGGTGAAACAAAAGTTTGTTTTTTCGAAAGAAAGGAAAAGCCTTTCACTAATTGAAAATGCAGATACTGTTAACTTATTTGAAAATGATGAATTGAATAATAAAATTATCCATTTGACATCATCCGATAAAAACGACCAATTTAAGGTTTCTTATGCCTTTCAGTACACTATTCAATATAAAATAAAAGACAAGGGTTATCCGGAAAAACAGGACACAACTACTTACAAGGCTGTAAAACAGGAAGTTGGCTTAACCTTTAGAATGCCTCAGTTTAGAAAATTAAACCCAACCGACGAAATAAAAAAAAGATTAAAAGTTTCTGATTCAGTAAAAAAGAAATCGAGTGGCGATTATGGACCGGAAACTTATATGTTATATATCGCTAACGGGCAATCATTTAGCATAATTAATACAACTGTATTGTGGAAAATAGAAAGATTTCAAAATAGCCGTTTGCAAGAAACCAAAATTGTTAGGTTATTCTCCTTTGAGCAAGACTAGATTAATCTTTAAAACACCAACCTTAACGTTGTCCGAAGTTTACCCATCACTCCCGCAAGCGTCCCGTTTGTGGTGTACAAACTGCACTTTAACTTCGTTGATTTAATTAGGCAAATCGCTTAACTTTGTTTTATGGAAACATTAATAAAGGTTCCGAAAGCTAAGGTTGCATTAATACGGATGTTATTTAAAGAATTAGGCATTACAATCCAAGATAAAACCGAAGCCCAACTGCTTGCAGAAAAAATAGATAAATCCATTAAGCCCGGCCCCAAACCAACTATGGATGAGATTGTAGCTGAAATAAAAGAATATCGGGCAGGCCGATAATTGTTTAATTGATAAACATTTAAACTATCGTTCCCCCTTTAGGGGGTTAGGGGGCTAAAACACCAACCCCAGCACCACCCCAATAACAATCACCACCGGCGTTTTTACTTTCGTAAAATACAACAAAGCAAACGTCCCCAACATTAAAACATAGTTCATCCAGTTATCGGCAAATGGGCGTACCAACAGGATAAACGCGGTTGCCATAAACCCTACCGCTACGGCATTGATGCCGCTTAACGAGTTTTTTATACGGGCTATCTTTTTAAGGTCGTTCCAAAATGGGACGATGAACAGGATCAATATCAACCCCGGCAAATTTATACCTACAACCGCTATAATGCTGCCCAATATCTGCCCGCCAAAACCGTAGTTTTGATTGCCTAATGTTATGCCGCCTAAAAATGAAGTGAATGAAAACGTCGGCCCCGGCAGTGCTTGCTGCAATGCATATCCCGATAAAAACTCAGAATTGGTGAGGTAATGTTTTACTTCAACAAACTCGGTGTACATTAGGGGCACCAATACCTGCCCGCCGCCAAAAATAAGTATGCCGTTGCGGTAAAAGTTTTCAAATAAACGAATGGGCAAGCTAAAAGGCGATGTCCGGTTTATTAACGCGCCCAACGCCGCGAATGCCAATAATATACCGATAAAGTAAGCTAATTTTTTAGGGTTGGTGTTGGAGAATAACTTAACCCGCAACTCATTTTCCTGCGGATGTGTTTCTAATGCCGACGATATAATACCGCCCAGCAAGATCAGTATCGGGAACGCATAAGGGTTTTGCAGTATCAACGTAGCCATTAACGACCCGATAGCCAGCCAGGTACTAACCTTAGTTTTTAAAAACCGCTCGGCAAAGGTATAGGTAGCATAGGCTACAATGCCAACGGCTATGGGTTGTATAAACCGTAATATCCCTTCTAAACGACCGTTGGTAGCAAACATTTTATAGCTGATAGCTGCCGCGCACATCATAGCCATAGATGGCAGTACCCATATAATAAAGGCAGCTATCGCCAACCGCAACCCGCCAACTTTCCAGGCAATGCCCACCAGCGTTTGGGTTGATGACGGGCCGGGCAATACCTGCGCCAGCGCGTTTAGCTCCATCAACTCCTCTTCGGTAACATATTTACGCTTTTCAACAAACTCGCGAAGCATAATTGCCAGGTGCGCCTGAGGCCCGCCAAACGCACTCAGCGTGTACACCAGCACATCCCCCAGGAATTTCAGTTTGCGTTTTCTCAATTTAGTTTGTTAAGTATACATAGAGCGTTGTCACGCTGAGGCACTCGAAGCGTATGCGGGCAAAGGCCTTTACGCGCATCCTTCGAGTACCTCAGGATGACACCCAACGTTTTATATTTAATAGTCATCGTCTTCATCATATCCGGTTGCTTCCCGGTAAACGGCCTGCAATTCCGAAAAAGCATGGTTATCGCGTTTCGCTTTAGTTACCTGCATACCTTTTTCGTAAGTAGCAATCGCATCAGGCTTTCTGTTCAATGCCTCATATAATTTACCCAAATGATAATAAGTCCCCGTATAATCCGGATGATTATTTACCAGGTCCTCATAATAACTCAAAGCTTTATCGGCCTGGTTTAAACGAAGATACTCAGTTGCCAGCGCATATTTTAAAAATTCATCATTCGGTTCATTCTTTATAAACTCCAACAGCTTATCCAATCTGCTTATCTCCATTTTTAAACCCTATCTTTTTTACTAAATTTGCAAAAACCTATTTTAATGCGAGTCCATCATTAGCCACAACCAAACAATAACTGCTAATGATAGTTTCATTACCATTTAAAACAAATTACTTCAATGAAAATACTTGTTTGTATAAGTAATGTGCCCGATACCACGACAAAAATAACCTTTACTGATAACAACACCCAATTTAATACAACGGGTGTTCAATTCATATTAAACCCTTATGATGAGATCGCGCTTTCGCGCGCAATTGAACTGACTGAGGGCGGAAAAGGTACCGTAACCGTAATTAATGTTGGTGAGGCAAATACAGAGGCAACCATTCGCAAGGCGCTGGCCATTGGAGCTGATGATGCCGTACGCATCAACGCCAAACCGCATGATGCATGGTTTGTAGCTTACCAGGTTGCGCAATATATTAAACAAAATCCTTTCGACCTGGTATTAACAGGGCGCGAATCTATTGATTACAATGGCTCGAAAGTGGCTGGGATGTTAGGCGAATTATTAGACATGCCATCTGTTTCCATCATCAAAAATTTAGATATTAACGGTACGAATGCTACTGTTGAGCGCGAAATTGAGGGCGGAAAAGAAATATTGACCGTTCCGCTGCCATTTATAGCCGGTACTGCCGAAGGTGTTGCCGAACCCAAAATACCAAATATGCGTGGCATTATGTCGGCACGTACCAAGCCTTTAGCAGTTATTGAAGCGGCAGATGTAAAAGTATTTTCGGAAGTATTAAGTTATGAAACCCCTGCCCCGCGCGGACAGGTAAAATTAGTACCGGCAGACAAGGTTAGTGAATTAGTTGAATTGCTGCATAGCGAAGCAAAAATTATATAATTATTTAAGAATACGATATGCCAGTTTTAATATATGCGGAAAACGCGGATGGTAAGTTTAAAAAATCAATTTTTGAAACGGTATCATACGCCCGTGCGATAGCCGACCAAAATAAAACCGATCTTATAGCTGTTTCAATAGGCGATGTTAATAGCGGCGAACTGGCTGTACTGGCTAAATATGGGGCTGATAAAATATTAAATGTATCCAACGGCCAATTAAAAAACTTTGTTAACCAGGCTTATGCTTCGGTTATTGCCGAAGCCGCAAAAAAACAGGGCGCAGATGTAGTGGTATTATCCAACTCATTTTCGGGCCGTGGTTTAGCGCCGCGCGTTGCTGTAAAGCTTGAGGCAGGTGTGGCAGATGGTGCAGTAGCATTGCCCGAACAGGCCAATGGCAAATTCACCGTTAAGAAAACAGCTTTTTCCGGCAAGGCATTTGCTATAGTTGAGTTAACATCAGCCAATAAAGTAATAGCGCTGGTGCCAAATTCATACAAAGTGGTGGAAGCCAATAAACCCGTACAAATCGAAGATTTTAGTGTTGAAACTAAAGCATCCGACTTTAAAGCAATGCTGAAAGAGATTGTACGCTCGACAGACAAAGTGTCATTACCTGATGCAGAAATTGTAGTTTCAGGAGGCCGGGGATTAAAAGGCCCTGAAAATTGGGGGATGATAGAAGAGTTGGCCGGATTATTGGGCGCTGCAACCGCATGTTCAAAACCGGTATCAGATTCGGGCTGGAGGCCGCATAGCGAACATGTTGGGCAAACAGGTATTGCAGTCAGTCCAAATTTGTATATTGCAATAGGAATTTCGGGGGCTATACAGCATTTGGCCGGCGTTAGTTCCTCAAAAATAATTGTTGTTATTAACAAGGATGCCGAAGCGCCATTTTTTAAGGTTGCAGATTATGGCATAGTTGGTGATGCCTTTGAAATTGTGCCCCAATTAATTGCGGCAGTAAAAGAATATAAAGCCTCGGCTTAAAAAGATTTGTTGAGATGGGTAATAATATGAAGAAAATAAAGCTGGATATTGTTGGTTTGTCCTATAGCCAAACCCAGTCTGGCGCGTATGCCCTTGTTTTGGGCGAGGTGGGCGGTCGCAGGCGGCTTCCTATTATTATCGGGAGTTTTGAAGCACAGGCCATAGCTATTGAAATAGAAAAAATGACGCCGAGCAGGCCACTTACCCACGACCTGTTTAAAAGCCTTGCGCAGGCCTATCACGTCAGCATACAAGAAATTATCATTTATAATTTAGTTGACGGCATATTTTATTCAAAGTTAGTATGTAGTGACGGTAAAAAATCCATTGAAATTGATGCCCGTACGTCAGATGCGATTGCCATAGCGGTAAGGTTTGATTGCCCTATTTATACGTATGAATTTATCCTGTCGAGCGCGGGAATTGTTATTGAAGGCAATGATTTTGTGTACCTCGAGAATATTAACGAAACACCAGAAGAACAAACACCTTCCGCCGGTTTTGCATCACTTAGTATTGATGAGCTAAAAACTAAATTGCAGGAAGCCCTGCATGATGAGGCTTATGAAAAAGCAGCCAAACTGCGCGATGAGTTGAGCAAACGGAAAGCGTCTTAGTATTGGTAGTTATCCCTGCTAAAAAAATTCGGCATTTACATTTATGGCTTTTTCAGGCACTCTTTAAATACCTGTTTGCCAGCATCATTGACGGGCTAACATCTTCAATGCGCAACGTAGCTGTTTTGGCGCTTTCTATCAGGTAATTGTTTTTCAATTCCGTCTCGGATATAACCACGCTAAAATCATTAAACTTTACGCCCTCTTCATGTGGGTAAACGGTGTAGCCCCTTTTATTGGCATCGTAATTTCCCAGTTCAAATATTTCTTCCTGCTTTTTGCCTTTTATGCGCGCGCCGCTTACCAATTGGTACGCGTCGGTTATGTTTTCGAAGTTATTGTTTTTCATAATGACTTGTTGAATACAATAACTTTGCCAATCTTCATTTATCCAAACCAATTGTACAGGTCGCTTTGTTTCAAATGCGGCTGGGCCGATTTTTCTATATCCTTTAGTATACGCCCCTCGCCGATATGTATAATACGCGATCCATAATTATAGGCATCCTTTAAATTATGGGTGATTAGAATAGTGGTCAATTTAAAATCACGGGCCAGTTTATCGGCTGTTTGCATCACTATTTCCGCCGAGCGGGGGTCAAGGGCTGCCGCAGGCTCATCCAGTAATAAAATTTTACAATTATCCATCACGCTCATCAACAGGGTTAAAGCCTGGCGTTGGCCACCGGATAATGTCCCCATTAACTGTCCGGTTTTACTCTCCAGCCCCATGCCTAACGTCGCGATGGTTTCCTTTACTTTGTTTTTAAAATCATTGCTAATGCCTATTGATAACCCTTTGGATTGCGTCCTGATAGCGGCCAGCCTGAAATTGTCAAGGATGCTCAATTCAGAAGCTGTACCACTTAAGGGGTTTTGAAAAACACGGGCTATCCATTTGCTGCGGTCATAATCGGCCAGTTTGGTTACATCTTCACCGTCAATGCTAACCGTCCCCACGGTTGGTAAAACGCTGCCTGCAATTAGGTTTAAAAGCGATGTCTTTCCCGAGCCGTTAGCGCCCACTACAACTACAAACTCACCGTTTTTTATTGAAAGGTCAACGCCATTAACCGCGTTAACCTGGTTGGCTTTGCCCTTGTTGTATATTTTATGAAGATTGGTTATGGTGATCATATTACCAGTCAATATAAACAAAAAATGCAACATAAACTATGCTGCATTTTTTGTTCAAAATTAAATGTTAGTTATCTGCTTTAAACAGTTGTTGTTACACCTGTGATAAGATTGATCATATATGAAAATACCGGGCCATTGGGTGCCATTGTAAAAGACACCTTAGCCATATGATTACCTAAAAATGTAATGGTGCCATTATAGCTGTTTGTTACAGCAGGCGTACCGCTGCTTACCGTAAAATCGGTTTGGGTTGAAGTAAAAGCAGCTGTGCCGGTGGTTATATCCGCAACGCCGCTTGCAAGGTTTACCTGCACTCCACTTAAATAATACTGGCCTGTAAGGTCATGGTATTCAGTTTGAACAGTTCCGCTAAGAACTACATTATGTGTATTGCTTGTTATTCCGCCAACCATTGAAACAAGCTTATAAGTAGTATCTAAAGCCTGTACAACATAGTTTTGAGCCGAAGCTGTAACATTATTAAACAACGGGCTGGTAATTACAGTGGTTACGCTGTCGGCAAGAGTGTATCCGTTAACTGTATTATTTGCACAGTTATAAATAAACTTAAAATGCGCCGAAACTGCCTCTGTTGTATCATGTAAATTGGCGCTTGTAAAATAAGTGGTATCGATAGTATAGCCGCACAATGTAGTAATGGCGTTTATTGCAGGCCCTTTATGGGTTGAAACAATGCTGTTAGGCGCTTTTATCCCGTTGTTAATATTGGCACCCCCATATTGACCGGTAATTGATTTATAAAGGCTTAATGCTATCTGGCTGCCTATTGCTGAGCTGTTGGTTGTTGCGGTGCTGGTTACAAGGGTTTTTTGACACGCGGTATAAAAAAATGCCACGCAAATCATTATTGCTGCAATAAATTTGAGTCTATATTTCGTCATAAAGTTTAAGATTTTTATAAAATATAATACAAATAAAAGTATTTTATTTTATAAAACAATACTAAGTATCAATAATTTAGCGAATTAAAAGAAGAGAAGAGTGGTATTAAAATCCCCTATCAAAATAAAACGAAATAATATTTTTTATTAGTTACATTGGTATCAATGACAATTCCTTATGGTTAAAAGTTAAACCATAAGGAATATAAAAGGCAATTTAGCAAAATACTATTTCGTTTTATTTTATAGTATTATTTTTGATACAATCCGTGTTTTAAGCCATCGCAATTGCTGCTTTCCGTTTTTTACCGCGCATATAGAGTACCAAGCCGGCAAATGCTACTATTAAAACCAAGGGTATGATCAGCGTAGCTTGCAATACCTTCTGGCCGGCAAAGGTATTATCTCCATTGGCCGCCTTAACGATATTATCATAATAGCCACCCATAAATATGGTAAATATAGCAACAGAGAACATACCAACGCCACCCATTAAATTTATTCCCAAGGCACCTGTTTCAGGCAAATTTTCTGAAACAAAACCCAGCATGGTTGGCCAGAAGAAGCACACGCCCATACCGAATATAATAGCTGCAAGGAAAATAATGTCTCCCGTCATGGTACTTAACATATATAGCCCAAGCGCGGCTAATATAGCCGACATTAAGAGTACTGATTGTGGTGTAAATTGTTTCAATACCGGCTTAGCAAAGGCACGGCCTACTACCATAACGCCTGTTTCTAACGTCAACAGTAACAAGGCATTACTTGACACATTTTTCAACAATACATCTATCCATTGCCCGGTAAACAATTCAGTAGTTGCAGTACCTATCATGCAGATAAACATGAATATAAATAACGGCGCAAAAACCGCTTTGTACATTCCTGATGTGGTTACACCTAACGATACACGTTCAGTTACAGGAAAATCTAATTTTGAGAATAAATAACCATAAAGCAGGGTCGGTATTAGCATGGCCCCTACCTGTATCTGCCAGTTTAAATGAACCAAATTAAAGCCTACGACTACCAGCGTGCCAATTACGATGCCACTTGGAAACCATAAATGAAAGTGGTTAAGCTTGGTTGTTTTTGTATCTGTGTATAACGATGCAACCAATGGGTTGCACGCAGCTTCAATTGTGCCGTTGGCAAGCCCTATTAGTAAGGTGCCGATATACAATGTCCAAAACCCACCGGCGAAAATAGTAAGCAATATACCTGCTATGTGTAAAATAAACGCCAAAACAAGCAGCCGTTTCATACCTATAATATCCACTATAAAAGCCCCGATAACGATAACTATCGAAAAAGCAGAAAATGCGGTAGAAGTAATAGAGGCAAGCTGCGACTTATCCAGATGGAATTGAGAGCCAAGTTGGTTTAAAATCCCGGCACGTACCCCAAAGGATAACCCGGTTACTAACAGGCCCAAACAACTGGCCCTGAATAATTGTGTACGGTTAATGGTTTGCATTTAAGATGATTTAAGTAAATAATTGGTTTTTAAAGATATAATTTTTTTATATAATTCGTGAAATTCACTTTAATTCAGGCCAATTAGTGTCTTTTATCAAATGCCCAACACGCGCCTGTTAAGCGCATCATCTGCTCCCGAGTCGGCAAAATCATCAAATGCTTTGTCGGTAACACGTATAATATGGTCTTTAATAAAAATAGCGCCTTCCCTTGCACCATCTTCCGGGTGCTTAAGGGCGCATTCCCATTCTAATACCGCCCATCCCTTAAAATCATATTGCGCCATTTTGCTGAATATCCCTTTAAAATCAACCTGTCCGTCGCCTAACGAGCGGAAACGGCCCGCGCGGTCAACCCAACCCTGGTAACCGCCATAAACACCCTGCCTGCCGGTAGGGTTAAATTCGGCATCTTTAACATGGAACATTTTTATACGTTCGTGATAGATGTCGATAAATTCTAAATAGTTCAAACATTGCAATACAAAATGCGATGGATCGTATAATAAGCAGGCGCGTTTATGGTTATTTACCTTATCTAAAAACATTTCATAGCTGATACCATCATGCAGGTCTTCGCCGGGGTGAATTTCATAGCATACATCCACACCGCATTCGTCAAACGTGTTTAGTATGGGTGTCCAGCGTTTGGCTAACTCGGTAAACCCGGTTTCAACCAACCCGGCTGGACGCTGCGGCCAGGGGTAAACCATAGGCCATAATAAAGCCCCGCTAAAAGTAGCATGCGCGTTTAAGCCCAAATTTTGCGAGGCTTTGGCAGCATATTTCAATTGCTGTACGGCCCATTCCTGCCTTGCCTTTGGATTGTTGTGATAAGCTGCCGGGGCAAAACCATCAAACAACTGGTCGTACACCGGGTTTACGGCTACCAATTGCCCTTGCAGGTGAGTTGATAGTTCGGTAATTTCTAACCCATAGCTTTTTACCAATCCTTTTATCTCATCGGCATAAGTTTTACTTTCAGCTGCTTTTTGCAGATCGAAATAGTTACCTGCCCATGTAGGTATCTGCACGCCTTTAAATCCCAGGCTGCTTGCCCATTTACATATATCCTCTAAAGTATCAAAGGGCGGTGTATCGCCTAAAAATTGGGCTAAGAAAATTGCAGGTCCTTTAATTGTTGTCATAGTCTTTCACTTTTTCTCTGTGTCATTTCGAACGATAGTGAGAAATCTATCCATCTCCGACTCAGCTAAATGTATAGCGGAAATGACTCGTGTATAGATCTCTCTCTTCGTTCGAGATGACATTTGTTAATATTATACGTTAAATTTTGTCCATTTAATATCCGATTTACCCGAGGCAATCACATTTTCAATAAATGCCATTCCCCTTACACCGTCTTCAATGCCCGGAAAGTCCAGTTCTTCGGGCGAAGCGGTTTTGCCCGCCATATCCGCCTTAATGCTTAAAGCAAAGTTGCGGTATAAGTTGGCAAATGCTTCCAAATAGCCTTCGGGATGCCCGCCCGGCGTGCGCGAGTTATGCGACGCGTATGAACTTACATAGCCCGCGCCTGTACGGTATATTTCGGCAGGTTTATCGGCCCACTTTATTAATAAGGTATTGGCAATGTCTTGTTGCCATTCCAGGCCGCCTTTTTCGCCGTAAACCCTTATCTTAATATTGTTCTCTTCGCCTGCGGCGATTTGTGAGGCGGTCAAAACCCCGCTTGCGCCGTTATTATACTTTAATAATACTGCGCCGTCATCGTCCAGCTTGCGGCCCTCAACTACGGTATTGATATCGGCGCAAATTTCGGTAACCTGCAAACCAGTCACATATTCGGATAGGTTAAAGGCATGCGTACCAATATCGCCCATGCAACCTGCTATGCCGCTTCTGCCGGGGTCGGTGCGCCATTCGGCCTGCTTATTATCGCCGCCCTCTAAAAAAGTATTCAACCATCCCTGCGGGTATTCAACATATATCTTTCTTATTGCACCCAATTTACCTGATTTGATAAACTGTTTGGCTTCCTTAACCATTGGGTACCCGGTATAAGTATGGGTAAGGCAAAACAGCTTCCCGCAGGTCTTGACTGTTTTTTCCAATTCCTTGGCTTCGGCCAGCGAAAAGGTCATCGGCTTATCCAGGATAACATGGAAACCGTTTTCTAAAGCCATTTTGGTTGGGCCAAAGTGGACATGGTTTGGTGTAACTATACTGATTACCTGCACGCGCTCATCTTCAGGCAGATGCTTTTCTTTTTCAATTAACTCCTGGTATGTATTATAAACCCGGCTTTCAGCCAAGCCAAGCGCAACACCACTTCTCTTTGACTTTTCAGGATCACTGCTAAATGCGCCGCAAACCAATTCATATTCGTCATCAATGCGGGCGGCAATTCGATGTACGGCACCTATAAACGCGCCTTCGCCACCACCGATCATTCCTAATCGTAATTTCATTGTAGTATATATTATTTCTGTTCAAGATGTCATTTCGAGCCATAGCGTGAAATGACATGGTTTAAATGAGTGTATAAAAATAGTTTATTTTTTCACTTGTTTCTCCAATGGAAAAATTGGATACATCATATCTGTATTACTTACAAAGGCTATATGTTTACTATCCGGCGACCATGATGGGGTATTGATAGTTCCCTGCCCGCCATATACGTAAGCGATAATTTTTGACGGGCCGCCGCTAATCGGCATCACCTGTATATAAACATGGCGATAGAAAGGGTGGTCCTGTATCGTTACTTCGCTTTCAAGGAATGATATGTACACGATCCATTTACCATCCGGTGAGATATGCGGGAACCAATCAATGGTGCCGCTGTGCGTTACCTGGGTCGGCTCGCTTCCATCTGGCTTCATGCGCCAGATCTGCATACGTCCCGAACGCGTAGAGTTAAAATATATCCATTTTCCATCCGGTGTAAATTCCGAGCCGTCGTCATAAGCGGTGTCAGTGGTCAGCCTTGTTTCTGTTCCGCCTTCTGCCGATACTTTATAAATGTCGAAATTATTATTGCGCTTGCTGGTGAAGACCAGCCATTTGCCATCAGGCGACCAGCTATGGATATAGGACGGCGCAACGGTGGTTACACGCTTGGGCTGTCCCCCGCTTATCGGAACTACATATCCTACCGACAAACCATTATCCGCACCGCCCTTTGCGCCAAAGCTGCTAATGGCCAGCATTTTGCCGTCGAACGAAATTACGTGGTCGTTATTATTGCGTTTAACATCACCGGTATTTAAAAGTGTGGGAGTATTGGTTGCAAGATCATACGTATATAACAGGTCATCTTTATTATATAATAACTTTTTACCATCCCTTGTCCAGTTTGGCGCTTGTATTGATTTATCGTACTGATAAATTATCCTGCTGTTTTCAGTAGCTATATCCAGTATCTCAATATTACTGCCGATATAATCAGAATAAGGCTTAAAATCAACCTTTGCGGGAACAATTACCCGCACATTGCTGAACACCGCTTTTTCGATAGCCGACGCGTCATGGCCGCAAATAAATAGCCCAACATATACATCGTCGCCAATCTCTTTAGTGGTAAAAGTGTCCGAGGTAAAAAGATCGCCTTTTTTTGCAACCGACATGGTATATACGTCGCCCCTGCGCTCCAGTTGCACCACATTGGCATCTTCAACCTTTGATACTACCTGGTGGGTAGAATCATCTTTTTGAGTGCGGTATTGCATACTTACCAGCTTAACGCCATGTACAGCCGCGTCAACATACTTTGATCCGGCATCCAGATCAGTCCTCACCATTAACCCTATTTTGCGGTGTTCATTAGCGCCTTTCCGGGCTATGAACTGAACATTGGCGCGTAATATAAAATCGCCTTTTATCTTTTTCCATAAAAAATGAAAATCATCATGTTTGGCCCATATATTGGCCCCTGAACTTGATAGTGTGTACTGTTGTGTTTCGGCATTATAGGTTGCGGTCCCCGCGGGTTTAACAACTCCAACATCGTTTTGTCCATCAAATATGCCTATTGATGATTGTGCATTTGCCGCATAATTCAAAAAAAATACAGGCAATGCAATAGCGAGCAAATAAAATAATTTTCGGTTCATAAGATTGGTTTTTAGGGTTGCAATCGATTGCAATAAAGTTATAAATAATTTTATATTTCCAAATGAATTGCGTGAATAAGTTAGGTTTTGTTGTAAGGGTTGTAAACGTTTGAAAGGTTGAAGTAGCAGGAATTGCGGATGGCTAAATAATGACCCATTTAACCAATCATTTAGCTCAATAAAAAACCACCGGCCGAGCGGTGGTTTTTTGAAAGATAAATCTCCTATAGCCGGAGATATAGCGTAATTATTTACTTAAACACCCCATCGGTCACACCGCTGTTTGCCACGGCACCGCTAACTTTAAACTCAACAGGCTGGCCTAATACGAAAGTTTTTATATCAAACGGTATTTTAACACCGCCGTTTACTTCGCGATAGTCGCCATATTCGTTAACGGTACTTCCTGGTGTGTCGGTAAACTGCTTGATCTTTAAACCGGTTTTGGTGTCGAAATAACTTTTTATACGTACGCCGTCCGGGCGGGTTACGATAATCAGGTATGCTAACTGGTCATTTACCACCTGTAGCGTAGGTGCAAGCGTTAATATATAACCGCCTTTGGCATAATCCAATTCAGGAAATGGCAGGTACCGGGCCTTTGTTTCGTTCCTGATCAAATTATCCATCATTACTGTGCCATTCATTTGTTTGATGGTTACGCTGTCGGCATTAATTATAATATGCGATACCACGAGGTTATTATATGAAGGCGCCACCAGGTCCAAATAAAATTTATCAGGCGATTTATATTTAACCGTCGATTTAACTTCGGCACCCTGTACGCTTCCTGATGAAAGTATGGTGAGGTCATTTATGCCCCTTAATTTATCTGCCCCGCCAACAGCATCCAAATAGGCTTTAACCACGCTACCCGGCGTAGTACCATCGGGCACCGGCAAACCACTGAAAGAGTTATTTTCAGGATTAATATCCGGCAACTGGTGATCGGGATCGATAGTAACGATAACGATTTTTGAGGTTGATTTATAAGGGAATGTCCAAAGAGGACCGCGCTCCCATATTTCGGCCGGCAGGTTTACCCGGCCTGTCTTACCATTTTCTTCTTTAATATCAACCGTAACCGGCAGAGCCATTTCTTCCAGGTTCTCAATAGTTATTAACGACCCTTGTGTCGGGTCGTTCTGATTATAATTTATAGCCTTAACTGCCTGGTCATCCTTCCAGGTAGTTAAAAACCATTCATTCCAAAACCAGCTCAAGTCCTCGCCTGCCGCGTTATCCATCGAATGGAAAAAGTCCCACGGAGTTGGGTGTTTAAAAGCCCACCGTTTAATATAGGTGCGGAAAGCAAAATCAAACCGTTCCTCTCCCAATACCTGCTCACGCAATATTTTTAACCCCAATGCGGGTTTTTCGTATGCAGCGTTTCCTAAATAATCTTCCTGTATAACATCGGGCGTATTCATAATGGCTTCCGCATCGGGGTTAAACATTTCCGGCGCTATTTTTTGTTCATCGGTAGCTGTAAAGTACTCGCCTTTGTTAAATACTTTGGTATCAACTTTATTGATAAAGGTATTAAAACCTTCGTCCATCCAGGCGTATTTACGTTCGTTCGAGCCAACTATCATCGGGAACCAGTTATGGCCAAACTCGTGATTAGTAACTTCCCAAAGCTCACCGCCTTCTGTCTTTCCTCCGCAAAAAACAATACCGGGATACTCCATACCCCCTACTGTTCCGGCCACATTTGTAGCTACGGGGTAAGTATATTCATACCATTTGCTGCTGTATAACTCAATAGCACCTTTAACATATTCGGTAGATCGTCCCCATGCCGCGTTGCCCTTGCTTTCAACCGGGTAAACAGACTGGGCAAGCGCCTTTTTACCGCTTGGCAGGTTAATACGCGCAGCATCCCATATAAAGGCTTTTGATGCTGCCCACGATACATCGCGCGAGTTTTTACAGTAAAAATGCCAGGTAAGGTTAGCCTTTTTAGGATAGGAATTAGGACTGATAATATCTGTCGAATCGCGGATAGTGACTGTTTTGTCGCTGGCCCTGGCCGCCGTCAAACGGCTTATGGTAGTGGGCGTATACACTTCGGCAGGGTTAAGCAATTCGCCCGAGCCTACAACAATTAAGCTTGCCGGGGCTGTAATGGTATAATCAAAATTGCCGTACTCCAGGTAAAACTCAGACGCACCCATGTAAGGTATCACATTCCAGCCGGTAACATCATCATATACTTCCATACGCGGATACCATTGCGCTATTTCATATATCCAGCCATTTTTACCCAACTGCCGCCCCATGCGGTCGGTGCCGTATTCGGGTACGTCAAAAGCATAGTCAATTTTTAGCTGTATTTTGTTTCCGCCAGCCTTAAGACTATCCTTTAATTTTATTTGCATACGGGTATCGGTCACCAGGTAATCCGCCTTTTCTTCCTTGCCATTTTTTATGATATAAACCCCTTTTATTTCATCGCCGTTAGTAAAGGTTTTATTGTTGAAACGGCCTCCTGTAACCGCGCTGGTAGCTTCGCCTCTTGAATCCTGGCGGTAAATATTTTGATCCACCTGCAGCCATAAAAAATCCAGGCCGTCTGGGCTGTTATTAGTATAAGTGATCAAAGTCGACCCGGTAACCCGGTGCTTCGCAGTATCAAGTGTTACATCAAGTTTATAATCGGCACGGTTTTGCCAGTATTTCGCGCCGGGTGTACCCGCCGCTGTGCGGTACACATTTCCTTTTTCGGGATAAAATAAAGGTGAAAAAACTTTGTGCTGATCGAATTTATATTGCGGCGGCTGCTGGTCAGCATTTTGCGCATAGAGGCTATAAGTGCCCGTGGTTAATAATAGGACGATAAATATTTTATGAAATTTCATGAAGCAGATATTTATTTTTAAAGATACTATAACGGCGCAAATTATAAAAAAGTTTAGTGGTAAGAAGAATGCGGGGCAATCGTGTTCAAAATATAGCGATGGGTTTAAAACCCGTCGCTATATTTTGAAAAACATTCATTTATCTTTGTTAAACATAAGATGAAAGAATTAAAAGATATTGTAACCGCTTTTGATAAAGCTAATGCAGACGGCAAGCAAACCGCCCTGGCTACGGTAGTGCATGTTGAAGGCTCTTCGTACCGGCGGGCAGGTGCGCGGATGCTGATAACTGATGACGGGCAGCTTACAGGCGCCATTAGTGGCGGTTGCCTGGAGGGCGATGCCTTACGCAAAGCCCGCCTGGTAATGGCGCAAAATAAGCCAATGCTGGCTATGTATGATACCACCGACGATGACGATGCAAAATTTGGTGTGGGACTGGGCTGTAACGGTATTATACATATATTGATAGAACCTATTATCACCAGTAAGCCGGATAACCCTATTGAGTTGTTTAAACTGTTTTTAAGTAAGCGGCAACCTGTTGTATTGGTGACGCTGTTCTCTTTAAATGATAAACAAGCCCTGCAACCCGGCACTTGTGTGCTGTTGACGGAAAACGAGAAACTACACGGATCATTTCCTGATCAGGCTATAAAAGACGCGCTTTTAAATGATGCGAAAGATGTGTTGAAAAACGGCAATTCGGTAACCAAAACTTATTTATACGGCGACAAGTTTACCTGCTTTATTGAACTGCTGCAGCCAACCGTTTCGCTAATCATTTTTGGGGCGGGCAATGATGCTATCCCGTTAATGCAGCTTGCTTATATTTTAGGTTGGCATGTCACTTTAATTGACGGGCGGGCCAACTATGCTGTTGCCGCGCGTTTTCCGTTGGCTAAACGCATTATTATAGCTAAACCCGAACAGGCGCTCAATGAAATTATGTTAGATAGCCGTACTTTGATTGTGCTGATGACCCATAACTACAACTATGATATGGCCGTATTAACGCAGCTATTACCCTTGCAGCTTACTTACGTAGCTGCATTGGGACCTAAGAAACGGTTAGAGCGCATGCTGGATGAATTAAGAGAGGGCGGACAGGAAATTACATCATTGCAACTAAAAAGCATTTACGGCCCGGCGGGATTAGATATTGGCTCTGAAAATTCCGACGAGATAGCGCTTTCTATTTTGGCAGAAATGCAAGCTGTTTTAACAAAGCGAAATGGTGCCCCGTTACGCGAAAAAACGGTTATCCATAACCGCAACGACGGGCAAATTATTCAGCAGGAAAACCCGGCTGTGAATTTAAACCCCGTTACTTCATGACTGGTGTTATCATATTAGCCGCAGGTTCGTCAAGCAGGCTGGGCAAGCCTAAACAAAACCTGGTTTTTCAGGGGCAGACGTTATTGCAAAGAACTATACAAAACGCCCTCGCATCAATTTGCGAAAGCGTGATTGTTATATTAGGGGCCAATGCCGAGGTGGTACAATCAACAATTCAAGATCAACCCATTCCTGTTATTTATAATCCCGACTGGACTGAGGGCATGGCATCATCTATTTGTTTGGGCATAAGGGAATTGAAAAAGGAACTGCCCAATATAAAATCAGCCATCCTAATGCTATGCGACCAGCCATTTGCCGACGCCGTTATCATTAACCAGCTAATTCAAAAAAAGTTAGTCACCGATAAAACCATAATCGCCAGCGCGTATGACGGCACCATTGGTTCGCCAGCGCTGTTTGATCAATCGCATTTTGATGAATTATCACAATTAACAGGCAGCAACGGCGCTAAGAAATTATTGGCAAAATATGCTGATGAAGTGGCGACGATCCCTTTTTTATTGGGTTCGATAGATATTGATACCGTTGGGGATTATGAGCGGTTGGAAGAGGGGTTCTAAGATTTATTGTGAAATCTTTTTAACAGTTCCTTTGCTGGTACTGATTTAAAACCGCCGTTATTATCACCAACAATCAGGCTTTTATTATTTATTGCAGAAGTTTCAACTAATTCACGAACTGCTTTATTTACTCCCTGAAGTATTTTTTCAGCAAACTCGTCAAACTCAGTACTTTTAGTATGAACTATCATTGCTTTGTGTTAAAATAGTTGTCCAAATATCGTTATTAATTATTTCTTCTCCAAATTCAATTAACCCCTTAGCAATCATTTTTGACGGCATTTCTACATTGCTCATAACAAGCCATTCGTCACAAATTGGGATATATAAATTCAACAAATTGTTTATACCTCTATAATACCGGCGATTAATAACATCAATTGGTATATTATGCCCACCCTCACTCACACGCCTTGCAACACGATCATAAGCCATTTGCGGTGAATTTAACCAAAAATAAAGCAGTGTAACTTTATATCCCGCCTGTTGTGCTTTCTTTACAAATGAAACATAACTTTTAGTTGAAAGTGTGGTTTCTAAAGCAAAGCCGGCTCCCATTTCTAAAAGCTCGTCAATTCGTTTTAACATTATTCTTCCGGCTTCAATCGCCACACTTTCCGGGTTAAATGGTGAGATCCCGGCAGCTATAGCGTCCGCGTTAACAAATTCCTTACAATTTAATATTTCAGGCAATATGGTATAACTTGCCGTTGTTTTTCCGGCGCCGTTGCAGCCTGCAATAATGTATAGATTTGGCATGAATTAAGTTCTTAAAATAGACTTACGAAGTTTTAAAAACTTCGTAAGTTTTGTGGGGGTTTCTTCAATGTGCTTTACTTCGCAGTAAACTTATAAATCGTTTCCGTTTTATAAACCTGGCCCGGTTTAAGGGTTGTTGAAGCAAATTGCGGTTGGTTTGGTGCATCCGGGAAGTGCTGTGTTTCCATAGCAAAAGCAGTACGGTATTCATCCTTTTTACCACCCCTAATGGTATTCTTTCCGCCCATAAAGTTACCGGTATAAAACTGCAGGCCAGGCTCTTCGGTATAAACTTCCATTTCAATCCCGCTTTTATCGCCGGTCACTTTTGCAACCGGGGTTTTAATGGTATGCTTGTTTAAGGCGAAGTTATGGTCAATACCCGGGCCGTATTTTATCTGCTGGTCATCCGCGTTAATATCCTTGCCTATTTCTTTTGGTTTTGTAAAATCAAATGGTGTGCCTTTAACAGGTTCCAGTTTTCCGGTTGGTATCAGCCCTTTATCAACCGGGGTAAAGTTATCCGCATCAATTTGCACGGTATGGTTCAATATGGTGCCACTGCCTTCGCCGTTAAGGTTAAAGTAGGCATGATTGGTTAAATTTACTACCGTGGTTTTATCGGTTGTAGCCTCGTAGCTTATTTGTATGGCATCATCTTCGGTTAAATGAAAGGTCACCTTTACGTTAAGGTTGCCGGGAAAGCCTTCTTCCATATCTTTCGACAGGTAGGTAAATTCTGCCGTTTGCCCGTTAACTTGTTTGCCGTCCCAAACTACTTCGTTAAAGCCTTTTTTACCGCCATGCAGTGTATTTGGCATGTTGTTTAACGCTAAATGATATTCTTTGCCATCCAGCGTAAATTTACCTTTAGCTATACGGTTTCCGTAACGGCCAATGGTGCCGCCATAATAAGAACTTGCCGACCTTTGAAAACCCTCAATATCATTAAAGCCTAAAACAACGCTCACTAATTTACCGGCCTTATCGGGCACAACGGCGCTTACCAGGTGCGCGCCATAATTGGTTAAGGCTACTTCCATACCTTTTTTGTTTTTCAACACATATAAGTGTGTCGGTTTGCCGTCGATGGTTCTTTCAAAGCCTGCGGTTGCGGGTATTCCTATCGGTGCGTTATCAGTCATAGTTGTGCTTGTTTTGGGTGTTTGGCTATAAACCGTCAAAGATAAGATACAGGCCGGAATTATAAGTGCCGGCAATTTTTTAATTGAAAAGTGCATAATTTTTTGGTTAAATAGTTGGCTTAATTTGAATTTAGTTTTTTAATAAGGTCTGTTTCTTCCTGCTTGTAAGGCTGCCCGTCTTTTCTGAATACGTCATGAAACCATAGTTTCGGTTCGCCGCCATCCGGCATTGGTGTACTCCAGGCATATATGGTATTTGTTTTGCCCGAAACCAATCCCCAGTTAATAGCGCCTACGTTTTCTTTTTTAAGCATGGGCATTACGGTTTCAAAAGTGCTGTTGCGTGTACGCGCCATATATTCGGTGCATATCAGCGGGCGGTTATTTATTTTTAACAATTGTACCACACGCAGGTGTATATCAGCAGCATCGTAATTATGATAAGTTATCACATCCGAATTGGCTACCTGGATTTTATTCAGGTTTTCTAAGCCCCAATCCCATAAACCCGCACTAACCGGCTGATCCGGGTTAACAGCATGCGCCCAGGCAAAAACTTTGTTTAGCAATTCTGATGATCTGTCCTTTTTATCTGAATTACCCGGCTCGTTATACAAGTCCCATAATAAAATGCGTTTATCGTGTTTAAAAGTATTCAGCACATCATCAACATACGATTTTAAAAAGGCAAACTGTGCCGCGTCGGTCACTACGCCTCCGGGGTCCTGCACCCAGCCAGAATTATGAATACCGATTTTGGGTTCAGGCTGTTTACCCGGCATAGGATGCGCGTTCCAGCAATCATCAAAGAAAACAAAAATGGTTTGTATATGGTGCTTATCGGCTATTGTTAAATATTGATCCACTCGTTTTTTAAACCCAGCCGGATCTTCCTTCCAGGCAACACTATGTAAAAATACCCGCATGGCATTAAAACCAATATTTTGTGCCCAGCCTAATTCGCGGTCTATTGTAACGGGGTCGAAGGTATCCGCTTGCCACATTTCTAACTGGTTTATAGCGGTACTGGGTATAAAATTAGCGCCGTTTATCCATTTATGCTGCACATACCATTCATTTGCCTTTTCAACAGGCCATTTATTAATAACTGTTTGCGCCTTTACCATTGATAATGGCAAAAGCAACAGGGCAGCAATTAATAATTGGTTTTTAAATCTCATAAAAAGCAAGCAAAACGATGCAGGTAAACCACTAACGTTATAGATTTTTAGGTTATTTCAAAAATGATAAAAAAATTGTGAAAAGTACAATTAAAAATTAAACCCGCCGAGGTCGACAACCGCCGTATCACAAACATAGGTTGGCACAATCCCGGTAGCGGTTATTCTTGTTTCAACGTCGGTAGGTTGGGTATTGCCTGATAGCACCAGTACGGTATCCAGCCCAAATTTATTACCCCCCAATATATCGGTGTGCAGCGTATCGCCTACCATAACGATCTCTTTTTTACTGATTTGCCGCGATTCGCGCACCAGGTCGTATGCGAACATAAACATCTGCGAATCAGGCTTGCCGAAGCGTATAAATTCCTTGCCCACTATCTTTTCTATCATAGTTGCTAACCCGCCTATGGCTATAGACACGCTGTTTACTGTAACCGGGTAGGCATGGTCGGTATTGGCTACAATGGCAGGAATGGTTCGCCGCCGCAACAAGTTTACCGCTATATTCAAATCATTAAACCAGTCGAATCCCTCATCATCTAAAAATATCAAAGCGTTAACCTTATCTATATTACCTGCGTCAATCTTGCTTACGGGTAAGGTATGCAAGCCCGAACTTTCAATATAATGGGCCGAATCATCAGTGCCTAAATATGCTACTATGCCGTCCCGAACTTTCAAATTCAAATACTCTTTGGTAAGCATTCCCGACGAAACGATCCGGTCGGCAGTAATAATGGGTAAGCCTAATTTATGATAGGTACTTGCTAATTGCGCCGGGCTGCGCGATGCATCATTAGTAACTATATAATATTCCTTGTTTTGCTGTTCAAGATAAGCAAAGGTTTTTTCAATACCCGGCACCAGTCCCTGGTAATTTTTTATCACCCCAAACGCGTCGAAAAATATCACGTTGTACTGATCAATTATAGACTTAAAGTTATCGACACGGCGCATGGGGGAAAGGATGAATTATTGATTGAGTGAATGAGTGAATTTTAAGTTTTATAAGTTATTTAATCAAACCGCTTTGTAACTGCAAACTGCCCACGGCAAACTGCTAACTGAGCCCCAGCGCTTCTATTATCTTC
>Ga0302315_10000203_pt1 | contig 74208 bp, 75 predicted proteins | sample III_Palsa_N3_1_FD_200532 | JGI IMG/M metagenome (GOLD analysis project Ga0302315, IMG submission 200532) | Peat permafrost microbial communities from Stordalen Mire near Abisko, Sweden - III_Palsa_N3_1 | ecosystem: Environmental > Terrestrial > Soil > Palsa > Peat permafrost | place: Sweden...
CGACGATCCTGTGTTAGAATAAGGCTTTTTTTACCTTTTTAACCATACATCTCAAAATATCATTAGTTTTATACCCATGATCAGATGCCTTGTTGTTGATGATGAGCCTTTGGCCCTGCATATAGTTGAGGACTATATATCAAAGGTGCCTTTTTTAAAGTTGGTTAAATCAACAACCAACCCTATTGAGGCATTAACCTGGGTGCAGGAGGGTGGGGTCGACCTGGTTTTCCTGGATGTGCAGATGCCCGAACTTACCGGCATACAGTTTTTAAAAATAGCCAACGGCAAAGCCAAAGTAATCCTCACGACCGCTTACCCCGAATACGCGCTGGAAGGTTATGAGCTTGATGTAGTTGATTACCTGCTTAAACCTATCGCGTTCGACAGGTTTTTTAAATCGGTGCAAAAGGCGCAGGGCATTATACAACCATCGCTTAAGCCTGCCGCAGCCCTTGAGCAGGTACAACCGCAACAACAGCAACAAAACGATTTCTTAAGCGATTTTATATTCGTTAAAAGTGAGCATAAGATACAAAAGGTGTATCTGCGCGATATCCTGTTTATTGAAGGGCTGAAAGATTACATCTCGATATTTACCCCTGCCGAACGCATCATCACCCTGCAAAACATGAAAAAGATGGAGGATGCCTTGCCCGAAAGGCATTTTGTACGGGTGCATAAATCATACATCGTATCGCTTAATAAAATTGATAGCATTGAACGCAGCCGCATTTGGATAGGCGACAAGATCATCCCCGTAGGCGACACCTACCGCGACCAGTTTTTTAAGATAATTGAGGGAAAAAATATTTAGTGATTAGTGCAGGCACTCTAATGAAATATCACGTCATTGCGAGGAACGAAGCAACCCCACAAGAAAGGTATCGAACATTAATATCGCCGACCTGCATAATGAGGTTGCTTCGTCCCTCGCAATGACGCGTTTATTAAAAACGTACTAATCCCATGACAAGCGTGTTAAGATTCCCCTTTTCTTCCGGATTCAAACAGGGTAGACAGTGGTTGCCCTAATGCGGCCCTTATTCTGTTTTCAGCTTCCAGTACGAGTACCTCGCCGGGGGTTTTGCCGGGCTCGATGGGCTCCAGCACTTCAAGGCTCATGCGGGTGAAGGCATTCAGTGGATAATAGCCACCATATTTAACTATTTTCCACGAGTTTCTTATAACGATGGGCACCAGCAGTGCTTCGGGGCATTTCTTTAAAATAGTGGCTATACCTGCAGCGCGGAATGGTTTTACATTGCCATCCTTTGAACGGGTGCCTTCGGGGAATATCACCGCCGACCATTTATTCTCCTTCATGCGCAGTGCCAGCTTAACAATTTCAGCAATGGATTGGCGCGAATCCTTACGGTCGATATTAGCGGCACCGCCATATTTAAGGTTAAAGGATATCGAGGGGATGCCTTTGGTGAGTTCTATCTTTGATATAAATTTAGCATGGTACTTCCGCAGGTACCATATCAGCGGCGGTATATCAAACAAACTTTGGTGGTTGGCAACAAAAATTATAGGCCGGCCAAGCGGCAGGTTTTGATTGTTGGTAAAAGTTGTAGCATTGCCCGATAAGTACAGCCCCCTTAACAGGAAAAGGTTCATGATATCAACCGTTTTTTTGTGTGCCGAGTAGCCGAAAAACTTATAAGTTATCCATTGTATAGGATGAAATATAAGTATCACCAAAAAATATACAAGCGCAACAAAAGGTGTTAATATGTAGCCGAAAAACTTTTTCATTTGTATTTGTGGCAGCTAAATTATGAATTTTAGGTGAAAAATTTTCACTGATATAAAAAGCATTATAAACCCCCTACGCACGCCTTAAATCATAAAATGAAAAATAATAATACTGATAATCAGCCTGTTAATGGTGCTGCGTGTGCTGCATCCGCTGCGCGCAGCATATGTTAGCTCTAAGTAAGCTTACCTTCCAACAGCAATAATTTCACTTTTAATATACCGGCCACTGCTGCCGAGTCTGTTATTTCGCCATCACAAACCATACGGTAGGCCTCATCAAAGGGTACTTTGGTTATTATTAGTTGTTCGGTATCCTCGGGTTCAGGTTCAAATTGTTCCAATCCACGGGCAAGGTATATGATGCTCAACTCATCACTCACCGAATTGGAGAGGTGCATGCGTTGTATTTCTGTCCAGTTATTTGCTTTTAACCCGGTTTCTTCCAGCAGCTCGCGTTTAGCCGATTCCAGCGGATCAATCCCCAGTTGGCCACCACCTTCGGGAATTTCCCAACTGTATTGCTCCAGCGGGAAACGGTATTGCCCAACCAGGTAGGTATTCATATCGTCATCAAGCGGAATAACCCCAATAGCCAGATTTTTAAAATGCACCTTGCCATAAATGCCCGGGTTGCCCGATGGGTTTACCACCTGGTACTCGGTTACACTTATCCAGGGGTTGGTATAAACCAGTTTTTCACCGGTTATTTTCCAGGGGTTTTCTTCGGGGTGGTGCATAGGGGTAAAGATAAATGGAAATTGATATAATGTCGGGGGCTGTACGAAAGTTTTTCATAATAATACTTCTGTTTGGTCAATGCAATTGTTACACTTCATTCTACCTTAATTGGTTTTCATGCCCTAAATTTGATCAACCTGATATATCCATCTGATCATGAAAAAGCTTTCCGGTTGTTTTTTGATATTGCTGTTTGTAACCTGTGCAAATGTATATGGCCAGCAAAAGCTGAATTTTACTCCATTAGCTGATGCTGATACTTCATTGGCACCCATAGAAACGGCATTCAACGGCAAGTTAGATGCTGTAAAAGTAGTAGGCCTTGGCGAAGCCACGCATGGCGATAAAACCACTTTTGCCTTCAATTTTAATATGGTTAAATACCTGGTTGCACAGCGTGGGTTCAGAATATTACTTATTGAAGCGCCTAATTCGGTATTGGTACCGCTTAATAATTTTATACAAAACGATTCGGATTATACCCAGGCTTCGATAGATACGCTGGTGATAAGAACTATTCCGGTTGGTGCTTATCGCGATAGGCAAACAGCGGCATTGCTAAAATGGTTAAAAGATTATAATCTCGGCCACCCGGCGCAAAAAGTGCAGTTATTAGGTATGAGCCTGGATGTTAAACCCAATACACAATTGCTGAATGATTATATAAAACGTTATGACCCACAAAGTGCGCATGTAATTACAACAAAGTGGGAGAACAAAAACTATAAGAGTATGAATAAATGGAACGATGTTTTTAACTGGCAGGATGAACACACACAATTGATAGCTACATTAGATGATACCACAAAGAAAAAACTGCTTTATGACTTTAACAATTCCAAACAAACACTTGAATTTTACCTGGATGTTGATTATCAATTTATTAAACAAAATAAAGATGGCAGTAATATAATTTTTGTACACGGCCAACAGGATACTGTACCGGCTGATAACTTTTATGTTAAACTGCGCAACAACCCTGCTTATAAAATAAATGGTCCTAAAAACAGAACCATGCAATTATCGGCCATACGTGATAGCCTGATGGCCGTATATGTTGTACAAGGTGCCGGAAATGAAAAAGCGATAGTATGGGCGCACAATGACCATGTAATGAAACCCGAAACCGCGGATACTTATTTATTAATGGGCGATCATTTGAACAGTATGCTTGGGAAGCAATATTATACCATCATTACCAATTATTCGCAAGGCGGCAGTATAAGGGCATTTGGCAAAAGCATGACCATAAAAAAAGCACAAAACCCTATGGATGGCCAAACTGTAGTAAAAATATTAAACAAAAAATTTGATTATGGTTCCGGTATCGCCTTTAGCGCCGATCTTTCCACCATTAGTAAATATAACGCTGTAATGAATACTGCAGGTTTAGAGGGTACTTTTGGATTGGAGACTGTACCATGGTCGAGTTTTGACGCACTGGCCATAGTAGGTGCATTGCAGCCCCGCGATCTGATCCAATAAAAAAAGCGATGGGTTTGGAACCCATCGCTTTTTTTTAAGTCTCCCCTACCGGGGGAGATTAGAGGGGGCTGGCTGCTTACAACCCAAAAGCCTTCTTCACCTTATCTACATAATCCAATTTTTCCCAGGTAAACAGTTCCACTTCTTTGGTTATGGTGTGGCCGTCATGCCCGGTAAAGGTTTTGGTTACGGTTTGGCTTGGTTTGCCAAAGTGGCCATAAGCCGCGGTTTCGCTATAAATAGGGTTGCGCAGTTTAAAGCGTGTTTCGATGGCGTAAGGCGTCATATTAAATATGTCTTCAACCTTTTTAGCTATCTCGCCATCGTTTATGCCAACTTTGCCGGTACCGTAAGTGTTTACATAAATACCCATTGGCTGGGCAACGCCTATGGCGTATGATACCTGCACCAATACCTCATCGCAAACACCTGCCGCTACCAAATTTTTGGCAATGTGGCGTGTTGCGTAAGCAGCAGAGCGGTCAACCTTTGATGGATCTTTACCCGAGAAAGCGCCACCGCCGTGCGCGCCTTTGCCGCCGTAGGTATCTACAATAATTTTACGGCCTGTTAAGCCGGTATCGCCATGCGGCCCGCCGATAACAAATTTGCCGGTTGGGTTAATATGGTATTTGATCTGATCATTAAAAAAGTGTGCGTATTTCGGATATTTAGCCTTAACACGTGGGATAAGGATGCTCACTATATCCTTGCTTATTTTTGCAAGCATAGCTTTTTCTTCATCAAAATCATCGTGCTGGGTTGATATCACAATGGCATCAATGCGGGTAGGTTTGTTGTTATCATCATACTCCAAAGTAACCTGCGATTTTGCATCGGGGCGCAAATATTTAATATCAGTGTTCTCGCGGCGAACTGCAGCAAGCTCAATTAACAGGGCGTGGGCAATATCCAATGCCAGTGGCATGTAGTTATCAGTTTCGATAGTAGCATAGCCAAACATCATACCCTGGTCGCCGGCGCCCTGCTCTTCTTTGGCCTGACGGTCGACGCCCTGGTTAATATCAGGCGATTGCTCGTGTATTGCTGATAATACGCTGCATGAACTGCCATCAAACATATATTCGCCCTTGGTATAACCAATTTTGTTGATCACTTCGCGGGCAATTTTTTGTACATCTAAATAAGCTTTTGATTTTACTTCACCTGCCAAAAAAACCTGGCCGGTGGTAACTAATGTTTCGCAGGCAACCTTTGATTCAGGGTCGAAGGCTAAAAACTGGTCTATCAGGGCATCTGATATCTGGTCGGCAACTTTATCCGGATGTCCTTCCGACACGGATTCTGAAGTGAATAAATATGGCATATTTTTTAAATAAGTGTAAAATCAAACAAAAACAAATGAAAGGAATTTAATTGGATCGTTTTGTAAAAAGAAGCATGGTTTTAGCACTTTTTTACGTGGTTGCAATCCGGTTTCGATCATCGCCAATGGCTATCGGCATCAATCGGAACAATTAAATCAGTCCACCGTTGGGCGGCAAAAATAAAACAATTTTTACAAAGCCGAAAATACATTTACTTTTGCCGCCTGATATTTATATATAGTTGAAAAGGAAAGCCTTATTTATTATAAACCCGGTTGCCGGAGGGAAGAAGAAGGACGATGTGCCGGCCCTGATTGACAAAAACCTTGATAAAAGCGTTTTTGAATACAGCGTTGCTTATAGTGATGGCGTTTCGCATGCCAATGTTATTGCCGCCGAAGCCATTGGCAAGTTCGACCTGATCGTAGCTGTTGGGGGCGATGGTACGGTAAATGAAATCGCATCGGCCATTGCCGGGAGCGATACCGTGCTGGGTGTTTTGCCTTATGGTTCAGGTAACGGGCTGTCGCGCTTTTTGGGGATACCCATGAACCCGGCAAAAGCCATTAAAAATCTGAATGCCTGGCATGTGGAAACTATTGACGCGGCTACAGCCAACGGCGAGTGGTTCTTTAATATGGCGGGGATGGGTTTTGATGCCCACATCAGCGAAGTTTTTTCGCATGGCGAAAAACGCGGCTTCATTACCTATATAAAATCGTCGTTTAAAGAGGTTATTAATTATAAGTCGGAAAACTATCATATCGAAATAGATGGCGCAAAGAACGAGCGCGAAGCCTTTATGCTGAGCTTTGCCAATTCATCGCAATATGGTAACAATGCGCATGTATCGCCAAATGCATCGGTGCAGGATGGCTTACTGGATGTTTGCATAATAAAGCCATTCCCTTTATGGCGGTTTTTGGAGATGGGGATCCGTATGTTCACCAAAACTTCCACAGGCTCAAAGTATGTAGAGATCATCAGGGGCAAAAAAATAATGGTAAAGCGGGATAATCCCGGCCCTATGCACCTGGACGGTGAGCCACGTATAGCAGGTACCGATATTGAAATAAATGTTGTGCCTGCATCGTTAAAAATAATCGCGGGAGCTTCTTATAAAAAGAAATAAATGTAGAGGCGCAATACTTTGCGTCTCTTTTTGATAAAGCAACGCGCAATATTTGCATTTAATTCAAGGAGACGCAAAGTATTGCGTCTCTACGGTAAAGAAACAATGTCAAAAAAAAATAAAAACTTCACTGGAGTGGTTTATTCCACCGATCCGGGCTTTCAATACCAGGAAGATGGCAACAGTGCTTCGGCTACGTTGCCCCCCCAGCAGCAAAACCTTAAAATATACCTCGACCGTAAAGGCGGCGGTAAACTGGTTACCCGTATAAGCGATTTTATTGGCGCCGATGATGACCTGGAGGCTATTGGTAAAAAATTAAAATCAAAATGCGGTGTAGGTGGTTCTGTAAAGGATGGGGAGATATTAATACAAGGCGATTTTAGGGATAAAATATTAGTCCTGTTGCAAACAGATGGTTATAAAGCCAAAAAAGCGGGCGGTTAAAGCCCAATGTCATTATTATTTAAGAGATTTAAGGTTAAAATTAATATCAAACACCCAACATCGAAAACCGAAGTAAACTTCGATATTGGACATTCGGCGTTCAATGTTCGATATAACAATTGAATATGCTTTTCTTAAATAATGACATTTGGTTAAAGCCTGTTGCTACAGATTAAGGCACCTGATAGTGTAAAGTTTACACTTGTTTTGCCGAAAAGCCTGTTTTACAAAGTATTTATTAGAACGAATAATATTGTGTAAGAATTAAAACAACTTTATGTTTACCTAAGTTAATAACATGAAAATATGATAGTTATCGCACATTCAAAATGAATAAAAGCTACTTAATTTGAATTATATCACTATAGTTACATGTTTTTTATAAATTATTTTTTGGTATTATTGAAAAAAATAGGTTTCATTGTAAAAAATAGTTTTAAGCCTAAACAATTTTTTGTTGTATATGCGTTATTTATTCACCCCGTTATAACTTTGTGAATACTTAACGTTAAAAAAACTTAAAAGTAATAGCAAAATAGATTTTTTTATTTCATTAAAATTCTATTTTTGTTATTCCTTAAAAACTAATGCATTTAATTAACATATTAATAAACACTGACTAAAAACTAAATTTTAAAGTAATGGCAAATGTACCATCAAAACCAACCGCTCCTGTAAAAAAAGAAAGCTCAGCTTCATCGGGCCTTTTCGCCACTTTCACAGTTCCTTTATGTCTGGTAGTAACTATACTGCTTTACATTTTTGTACTTGGCGATGGAAGCCATTATAAAGGTGGCGATCCCTCTCTGGAACCGGCTGATATATTCGGTATCGTACACAAAGGCGGCCCACTGGTTCCTTTAGTAATGGGATACGTACTAATGGTTATCGTTTTTTCTATTGAGCGTTTTATCGTTATCGGAAAAGCAACAGGTACCAGCAGCATCGAAGGCTTTGTTAGGAAGATACAAGTTTTCCTTAACGCAGGCAATATTGATGGCGCTGCTGCAGAATGCGACAAGCAAAAAGGTTCTGTTGCAAACGTTATCAAAGCGGGTTTGAAGAAATACCGCGAAATGGAAACTGAAACATCTTTAGATATTGATCAAAGGACTTTGGCTATCCAAAAAGACATTGAAGAAGCAACCGCTTTAGAAATGCCTATGCTTGAGCAAAACCTTACAATTATAGCAACCCTGGTATCTATCGGTACATTAACAGGTTTGTTAGGTACGGTTATCGGTATGATCACGGCCTTCCATGAGTTGGCAAATAACGGTGGTGGTACTAACACCACTGCGTTGTCTGATGCCATCTCTGAAGCACTGGTTAATACGGCTTTAGGTATCAGTACATCAGCATTATCAATTGTAATGTATAACGTATTTACATCAAAAATTGATAATCTTACTTACGCTATTGACGAAACAGGGTTCAGCATTGTGCAAACATTTGCTGCATCGCACAAAAGATAATAAGGTACAATTTATTTTATACACGGGTGCTAATGCTACCCGTGTATAAATGAATTAATAATATTACTCATTTTAATAAAATAGATTATGCCCAGAGTAAAAGTCGCAAGGAAAAGTACAGCAATCGACATGACAGCCATGTGCGATGTAGCTTTTCTTTTGCTTACCTTTTTTATATTATCAGCTAAACCAAAAACGCAGGATCCGTTAAAAGCGCAAATTCCTGCCGCGACATCTATAACTACTATTCCTGAAACTGATTTCTCTACGTTGCTTGTAGCGAACCAAAAAGTTTTCTTTAATGTTGAAAGTGGCGATGTGCGCAAAAAAACATTGGAATTGATGGGCCTGAAGTACAAGATCAATTTCACCCCTGAAGAGATGAACGAGTTTGCGAACGTGGAATATTTCGGTGTGGATATTAGCCAATTAAAACAATTCCTGGCGCTTGACCCTAAGGATAGGGCTACTGTGCCACAAAATGGAATACCTGTTGATACTACGGATAACAACCAATTGTATGACTGGGTACACTCTGCACGTATAGCTAATACAGCCCTGCACAATAAGGATTTGAAAATAGGAATAAAAGGCGATAGCCAGGAAGAATATCCTGAGATTCAAAAAGTAATTGCTACTTTACAAAAGCAAAGAGTTAACAGATTTAATTTAATTACGTCGCTAAAGAACAAATAGATTATGGCAGAATTAGATACCTCCGGCGGGGGTAAACATAAAGGCGGAAAGGTTAGAACCAAAAAGAAAGCAACCCGCGTTGATTTAACAGCCATGGTTGACCTTGCCTTCTTGTTGATCACCTTCTTCATACTTACAACAACACTTAACAAGCCAAAGGCATTGGAACTTATAATGCCGGATAAATCCGATCATACAAAGCAATTGCCAGTTCCTGAAACCAAGACCATGACACTGCTGTTAGGTAAAAATGATAAGTTGGAGTGGTTTGTAGGCCGGGCTGGTGCTACGCAACCGGCAATTATTAATTATGGTAAAGGAAAAGATGGCCTGCGCCAAACTTTGATCGAGCAAAATCAAAAGATAAAAGATACGCATAATGGCGAGCCTATGATAGTAATTGTAAGCCCGAGCGCTGAAAGTACTTACAAAAATGTTGTTGCCGTAATGGATGAATTAAATATTGTGGATATTGAGCAACGTGCTATTGTAGATATTTTACCCGCTGATATTGTATTGCTTAAAAGAGACGGATTATTATAACTAAGTATTAATAAAATATTAAAAGCCTAAAAAATGTTTGGATCTAAATTAGACATATTAAATAAGGAATGGATCGATGTTATTTTTAGAGGCCGTAATAAAGCTTATGGGGCCTATGAATTAAGGCAACAAAATCCACGCAATACCAATATTGCACTTATTATAGGCGTTGTATTTTTTGTATTTGTTTTATCAATAAATACAATTGTAAACGCTATTGAGGGGTTTATTCCTAAAGCGCCCGAAAAGGTAAAAATTACTGAGGTAAAGTTGCTGCAGCCACCGCCGCAGGATCCTGCCAAAAAACCACCTCCGCCACCTCCCGAACCACCAAAACCTAAGGTTAACCAGGTTAAATTCCCTCCGCCGGTTGTAAAACCCGATGTTGAGGTGAAAGAAAACCCGCCAACCCAAAAAGATTTGCAGGTTGCCGACCCTGGCCAAAAAAACCAGAAAGGCGACCCGAATTCTGACGCGCCTATTGACGGGCCTGTAGGTAATGGTGATAAAGTTACCGAAGCTGATCCTAACCAGATATTCCAGGCTGTTGAGCAGGAACCAAGTTTCCCGGGATTTAACGCTTACCTGTCTAAAAACATTCATTATCCTGCAGTTGACAAGGAAAATAATGTACAGGGTAAAGTTTTCTTAACATTTGTTGTTGAGAAAGATGGAAGCTTAACCGATATTAAGGTAGTACGCTCACCCGACGAAAGTTTATCAGACGAAGCAATTCGTGTATTAAAAGGTTCGCCACGCTGGAAACCTGGTATACAAAATGGAAAGCCTGTACGCGTACAATATACTGTACCAATAAGCTTTACGTTATCATCAGACGATAATTAGTAAATGCCATTAAATTTTAATAGAAAGCAAAAATCGCTCACAAGGCGGTTTTTGCTTTTAGGTGTTATTAGATTGATATGTGTAGCGGGTGTAGGTGTAATGATCATTTTTTGGAAAAAGCTTGATCTTAACCTTTCAAACACACAAAGAGTAATAGCAGGATCCTTGTTTATTGTTTATGGTGTATTAAGGTTTACGCTGTCATTTAAAAAGGAACCTGATGAATAATTTAAAGACTTTAATTTTAGGATTATCTTTTTTACTGATCTTCCAGGCTTGTAAGCAAAAACCCCAAAGTGCCCCGCCTATTGATACCTGGCGTGAAGGAAGCGCTACTTTTGCTGCGGATGAATCTTTTCAGCCGATTGTTGACCAGGAGGAATATGTTTTTACCGCATTGAACCCCAAAGCTAAGCCAACAATCACCTACCGGTCGGAAAACGATGTGTTGCGGCTTTTGCTGAATGATAGCGTAAGAGTGGCCTTGCTTTCAAGGGACTTGGATTCAAATGAACTAAGGATACTTGAAAAAAGAAAATTAACTCCCTCTGTAGGCGAATTTGCCATTGATGGTGTAGTGTTAATTGTAAATAAAGTGTCAAATGATACTACAATTACAGTTAATGAAATAAAAAAAATGCTTAACGGACAGGCTAAAACTGATAAAAACATCGTTTTTGATAATGAGGGCTCAAGTTTGCTAAGGTATTTAAAGGATTTGTCGGGCAATAACGATTTTAAACTAAAGAATATTTTTGCACTCAAATCAAATAAGGAATTGATAAAATATGTGAGTACACATCCCAACGCAATAGGCATAACAAGCTTTTGTTGGATGGATGAACCCGACAGTGATTATGCAGGTGCGGCAAAGGATGTAAAAATAGTAGCGGTAAGAGATGAAAACAATAAAAAATACGGCACACAGTATTTTAAACCGTCTCAAACTTCATTCGATTTAAAACAATATCCGCTAAGCCGGAGTTTGTTTATTATCAATTGCACCGATAAAATGGGTTTAGGGGCAGGTTTTGAAATGTTTTTGTTAAGCGAAAAAGGACAAAGAATTATTTTAGAATCAGGTTTATTACCTGCACGCATACCGGGAAGAGAGATCAGTATTAAAAAATCATTTAATTAAAAATATATATATTATTCAAATGAAAATCAATAACAAAATAGTCGCGACAGCATTAGGATTGGTATTTATAGGCTCGGCAGTTTCTGCACAAAGTTTGGACGATGCCAAAAAGGCTATCAATGCCGAACAATATCAGAAAGCCAAAACCATGCTCAAAAACCTTACGGTTACTGAGTCAACTAAGGATGAAAATTATTTTTACCTGGGATGGGTGTATTTGAAACAGGATGACCCCGATTCTGCAAAAATATGGTTCAATAAAGGTATAGCAGTAAACCCCAAATCGGCATTAAATTATGTTGGCCTGGGCGCTGTAGCCCATTTAAATAAAGATCAGGCCGGTACAACATCAAACTTTAACCAGGCTTTATCTAATGCACCCAAAAAAGACAGCAAGCCTTATGTATATATTGGTAAAAGTTATTTGCTAACTACAAATAGCGCCCCGGTAGCACCGGCGGATGCACAGGCAGCTGCTGATGTATTAACCAAAGGGCAGGCAGTTAATGCTAAAGACCCCGAATTGTTTATCGCCTTAGGTGATGCAAACCGTGTTTTAGGTAAAGCCAGCGATGCTTACGGAAACTACGGAACAGCATTGGAGCTTGATCCAAAATCATCTGCAGCGGATGTAGCACAGGGTGTTACCTTAAAATTTGCAAACAACTTTGATGATGCTATAAAATACTTCCAGTCTGCACTGCAAATAGATCCAAATTACGGCCCTGCTTACCGCGAATGGGCCGAAACAGATGTACGCTGGGCTAAAACCGACCCTAAAGTTGGTGTTGATAAAGCAAATGAAGCCGTTGAAGAATATAAAAAATACATTTCATTAACAGATAACTCTTTAGAATCACAATTGCGTTATGCCGACTTCCTGACCTTTGCGGGTAAATACCAGGAATTAGAAGAGGTAGCTAAACAATTATCAAGCTATGCTAATACCAATTTAAGGGTTTACCGTTATTTAGGTTATGCCGCTTATCAAAATAAGGATTATCCTGCCGGTTTAACAGCCATGAATACCTGGATGACCAAGGCCGATCCAAAACGTATCATCCCTATGGATTATTTATACCTGGGTCGCTTACAGTTAGCTTCGGGTAATGACTCATTGGGTGTGCAAAATTTAAGAAAAGCATATGACCTTGATTCTACACAGGCTGATGTATTTGAGGAAATTGCAAAATCAGACTATTTTCATAAAAAATATTTAGAGTCTGCGGATGCCTATAAAACCTTCATATCAAAATCACGTAACGTAACCCTTAATGATTATTACCAGGAAGGTTTGAGTTATTATAAAGAGTATACATCTGAATACTATAGTAAAGCAACACCAAAACCGGTGGCCGATACTTCGTTACTAACCAAGGCCGATACAGCCTTCAGTTATGTACAGCATAAAGCAAATTCGCCTGTTGCTGTAGTTGCGCTATACCAGGCACGTGAGCAGGATTTTAAAGAGCCTGATAGGAATACTACAAAAGGTTTGGCAAAACCTTATTACGAACAATACATAGCGCTTACATTAGCTAAAACACCGGTAAAAGATAGCGATAAGCAATTTCTTGCAGAAGCGTATGATTACTTAGGCCGCTATTACGAACTGGCAGCTAAGGATGATGCAAAAGCATCAGAAAACTATACCAATGCCTTAGCTAATGACCCAACCGATGCCCAGGCGCTGGATTTCATGAAACGAAAAGGGAAAAAATAATTATAAACTTAAAGGCCTCAATAAAATGAGGCCTTTTTTGTTTTTAATTGATAAGGATAGCGACCGCTGATTTTTTTCATGCGTCATGATTCTTAACTCTTAAATCTCATTACTATATTTGCAGTATGGAAGTACAAAGTTTGCCGGTAAATTATTTACCTATTATTTTTCAAATGATTGTGGCAGGTGGTTTTGTGGTTGGTACCATGTTTGTAACACACCACATTGGCCCAAAGCGTGTAACTAAAGATAAATTAACCCCGTTTGAATCGGGTATAGAAGTTATTGGTAATGCGCGTACACCCATATCCATCAAATATTTTTTGGTAGCTATACTATTTGTTTTGTTTGATGTTGAAGTAATATTTATGTACCCCTGGGCCGTAAACTTTAAAGCGCTGGGCAGCCAGGGCATGGTAGAGATGTTTATTTTTATGGCCACACTTTTGTTAGGCTTCATCTACATCATCAAAAAGAAAGCGCTGGATTGGGATTAATTTAGCCGCAGCCCCCTCTAAATCTCCCCCGGTTAGGGGAGACTTTCAGGAGTTTTTATTTATAATATTTTTACCGGGCAATATTTTTTTAAAAGTCTCCCTCCCGGGGGAGATTTAGAGGGGGTCGCCCTTGTTTAGAACAATTCTAAATATTTCTACAATTAACATAGTGTATCAAATACATCATAATTATTGTAAATTTGCTAACCCTTATCCATTTGGATAGGTTTTTGTATAATATAATTCATGAGTGATATTCAGTTAGTTGAAGCTCCTCCTGGTGTAGAAGGTGCTGGGTTTTTTGCTACTTCGCTTGATAAAGTAATAGGTTTAGCGCGGTCAAACTCCTTATGGCCTTTGCCATTTGCCACCTCATGCTGCGGCATTGAGTTTATGGCCACCATGGCTTCGCATTACGATCTTTCAAGATTTGGCGCCGAGCGTTTGAGCTTTTCGCCACGCCAGGCCGACCTGTTAATGGTGATGGGTACCATCGCCAAAAAAATGGGCCCGGTATTACGCCAGGTTTACCTGCAAATGGCCGAACCCCGCTGGGTAATGGCTGTAGGCGCCTGTGCTTCAAGCGGTGGTATATTTGATACCTATTCGGTTTTACAGGGTATCGACGAGATCATACCGGTGGATGTTTACGTTCCCGGCTGCCCGCCACGCCCCGAAGCTATTATTGATGGCTTTATGGGCATTCAAAAGTTGGTTCAAACAGAATCGCTGCGCCGTAGAAATACGCCGGAATACCAAAAATTATTAGCTTCATACGGGATACAATAATGGGTAAAATAACAAACGAAGAGCTTTTAAATAAGATCAACGGGAAGTTTGACCAGCAAATAACCGTTGTTGGCGAGCCTTATGGTTTATTAACCATCGAAACCGCCCGCGAGCAGATCATTGCCCTGCTGGATTTTTTGAAGAACGATACCGTGCTCCAGTTTATTTATTTAACCGATCTTACAGGTATCCATTATCCTGAACAGGAAAAACCTATCGGCATAATTTATCACCTGCATAGCCTGGTAAATAATGTACGCATACGTATAAAAGTTTTTTTGCCCGATGGCGATTTCCATATCCCTACCGCTACCACCGTTTGGCATGGTGCCAACTGGATGGAGCGCGAAACGTATGATTTTTTTGGCGTGATCTTCGATGGTCACCCCGATTTGCGCAGGATATTAAATGTTGATGACATGACGGCTTTCCCGATGCGAAAAGAATTTCCATTGGAAGACCCTAACCGTGTTGATAAAAAAGATTATTTTTTCGGAAGATAAGCAATGCAGAACCACCCGGTATATACAGATAACGATCCGCAAACCGTTCCCTCAACCTTAAATTTAGGGCCAACGCACCCTGCTACGCACGGCGTATTTCAGAATGTGCTGCAGTTGGATGGCGAGCGTATCATCAGCGGCGTATCAACCATAGGTTACATACACCGTGCTTTTGAAAAAATTGCCGAACACCGCCCTTTTTACCAGATCACCCCACTAACAGACCGCTTAAACTATTGCTCATCACCCATTAACAATATGGGCTGGCACATGACGGTTGAAAAGCTTTTGGGTATCGAAACCCCAAAACGCGTGGATTACCTGCGTGTAATCGTAATGGAACTGGCCCGCATCTCCGATCATATTGTTTGTAACGGCGTGTTGGGTGTTGATACCGGCGCTTTTACAGGCTTTTTGTACATGATGGAGCATCGCGAAGCCATATATGAAATTTACGAAGAGGTTTGCGGCTCGCGTTTAACAACCAATATAGGCCGCATAGGTGGGTTCGAACGTAATTTTAACACCATCGCGTTTAGCAAGCTGCGTAAATTTTTAAAGGATTTCCCGGTAACTTTAAAGGAGTTTGAAGTTCTTTTTAACCGTAACCGTATATTTGTCGACCGTACCAAAGGCGTAGCCGAGGTTACCCCCGAAGATGCTTTAAGTTATAGCTGGAGCGGCCCTTTATTGCGTGCTGCCGGTGTTGATTATGATGTTAGGGCCATGAACCCGTACTCATCATACGAAGATTTTGATTTCGAGGTGCCTGTAGGCGAAAATGGTGATGTGTACGCCCGCTTTTTAGTGCGTAACGAAGAAATGTGGCAAAGCCTGCGCATTATTGAACAGGCTTTGGTAAAGCTTGAAAAAGAGCCGACAGACATTTTTCATGCTGATGTGCCCGAGTTTTACCTGCCCCCAAAAGAAGAAGTTTATAATAACATGGAAGCCCTCATATATCACTTTAAAATAGTGATGGGCGAAATAAATGCCCCCAATAGCGAAGTATATCACTCGGTTGAGGGTGCCAATGGCGAATTAGGTTTTTATTTGGTGAACGATGGCGGGCGATCGCCATACCGCTTGCATTTCCGCAGGCCAAGTTTTATCAATTACCAGATGTACGCGCCCATGAGCCGTGGCATGTTATTGAGTGATGCGATTATTAACATGAGTAGTTTAAATGTAATAGCCGGAGAATTAGATGCTTAGAGTTGATAATTCAGAAACTGTTCCGGTAGAATTTTCATCGGAACTCATCAAAAAATTTGATGATATAGTTAGCCGTTATCCCGCAGGAAAACAAAAATCGGCTTTGCTGCCCATACTGCATTTAGTGCAGGCCGAATTTGGCTGGGTAAGCGCCCCGGCAATGGATAAGGTTGCTGATTATTTAAAGATACAGGATATTGAAGTATATGAAGTGGCAACATTTTACAGCATGTACTTTATGCGCCCGCAAGGCAAATATGTATTGGAAGTTTGCCGTACCGGCCCCTGCTGTTTGGTAGGCGCCGAGAAAATAATGGACTACATTGAGCAAAAGCTGGGCGTTAAAGAAGGGGATGTTACCCCAGATGGCTTGTTTAGCTGGCGCGGGGTGGAGTGTTTAGCCGCCTGCGGTTACGCCCCGGTATTGCAAATTGGCCCTGAATATACTTTTTACGAAAATTTAACAGAGGAATCTGTTGATAAACTGGTAGCAGATTTAAAGGCAAAAGGGAATAATTAAAATGATCAATACAAACCTGGTTTTAGGAGATATATTGTTTGCTGCCGCATTAGGGTTGATATATGCCACTGATGGGTTAAAAAACAATACCATAATCCTGATGCCATTGATCACAATTGCTTTTGCTGCCTGCATAGTAAGGCATATCAACTATTACAAGCAAACCAGGAGGATTTATTAAATGAGCAGGAAAAGGGTAGTATTGGCAGACTTATTATTGACCTTTTGCATGGCCTTATGGGTATATGTATTTGATGGGTGCAAAGGCCCCCATCTGCTAATACTGATATTTCCCATAATGTTATTAATTCCGGCTGTTTCAGGGTGCATTAAAATGCATACAAATTACTATAAGCTAACCAAAAAGATTTATTAGTAGCTATGGCACGTAAATTACTTTTAGAACATATAAACGTACCCGGCATCAACACTTTTGATGTTTACCGCTCAAAAGGTGGTTATGCTGCTGTTGAAAAAGCGCTGAAAACCATGGACGCGGATGCGGTGGTTGAAGAGGTGAAAAAATCGGGCTTGCGTGGCCGTGGTGGCGCAGGTTTCCCTACCGGGATGAAATGGAGCTTTTTGGCTAAACCAGAAGGTGTTGCCCGTTACCTGGTTTGTAATGCCGATGAATCAGAACCCGGTACCTTTAAAGATCGTTACCTGATGACCTATCTTCCTCACTTATTAATTGAGGGGATGATCGTATCGAGCTTTGCTTTAGGTGCCCAAACATCATACATATACGTTCGCGGCGAAATGATGCCGCAGATCCGCATACTTGAAAAAGCCATCGCCGAAGCAAAAGCTGCCGGATTTTTAGGAAAAAATATTTTAGGCACGGGTTACGACCTTGAGCTATATGTACAACCCGGCGGCGGCGCCTACATTTGCGGCGAAGAAACCGCTTTATTGGAGTCGCTCGAAGGCAAACGTGGTAACCCGCGCATTAAGCCACCTTTCCCGGCAATAGCGGGTTTATACGGCTGCCCGACTGTGGTAAATAATGTGGAATCAATAGCCGCAGTAGTGCCGATCATCAACGAAGGTGGCGAAGAATATGCCAAAGTTGGTGTTGGCCGCAGTACAGGCACAAAATTAATATCAGCCGGTGGCAATGTTAAAAAGCCCGGCGTTTATGAAATTGATCTTGGTTTGCCTGTTGAAGAATTTTTATACAGCGATGAATATTGCGGTGGTATAGCCAACGGCAAACGCCTTAAAGCGGTTGTTGCGGGCGGTTCATCGGTGCCAATTTTACCAGCCAACCTGTTTTTGAAAACCATTAACGGCGATCCGCGCCTGATGAGCTATGAATCTTTAGCAGATGGCGGTTTTGTTAGTGGCACCATGATGGGCTCGGGTGGTTTTATAGCCTTTGACGAAGACCAGTGCATTGTACGCAATACCTGGAACTTTACCCGCTTTTATCATCACGAAAGCTGCGGGCAATGCTCACCGTGCCGCGAAGGCACCGGATGGATGGAGAAAGTGCTACACCGTTTAGAGCATGGGCATGGCAAAATGAGCGATATGGATCTGTTGGTTGATGTATCGAAGAAAATAGAAGGAAACACGATTTGTCCGCTGGGTGACGCGGCAGCATGGCCGGTGGCCAGCGCGATCCGCCATTTCAGAGATGAGTTTGAGTGGCACGTAACACACGGCGCCGAAGCGGTTACAAGGAATTATGGAATAGCACATTACGCTGATCCGTTGCCGAAGGCAGAACCAGCGGCATAATAATATATGTCATTGCGAGCGATAGCGTGGCAATCGCACGTAAGCTAAGCGAATGAAAAGTTCGCGATTGCTTCGTTCCTCGCAATGACAAGAATGATAAAGATTGACTTTTGAATTAAAGATGAAGGTAACTATAGACGGAATATCTGTTGAAGTAGAAGCAGGAACAACCATCCTCAATGCCGCAAGAGTCATTGGTGGTGACATTGTGCCGCCTGCTATGTGCTATTATTCTAAGCTGAAAGATAGCGGCGGTAAATGCCGTACCTGTTTGGTAAAGGTGAGCAAGGGATCGGAAAAAGACCCGCGCCCTATGCCTAAACTGGTAGCATCATGCCGTACTACGGTAATGGATGGGATGGAAGTACAAAATATCACTTCGCCCGAAGTAATTGAGGCGCGTAGGGGTATTGTTGAAATGTTATTGATAAACCACCCGCTTGATTGCCCTATTTGCGACCAGGCCGGCGAGTGCGACCTGCAAAACCTGGGCTTTGAGCACGGCGCGGAAAGAACACGTTACGAGTTTGACCGCCGTACATTTGATAAGATAGATATTGGCGATAAGATACAACTGCACATGACGCGCTGCATCCTGTGCTACCGTTGTGTTTTCACCGCCGACCAGATAACCGATCACCGCGAACATGGTATTTTAAACCGTGGCGATCATTCAGAAATATCAACCTATATACAAAAAGCGGTTGATAATGATTTTTCGGGCAACGTAATTGATGTTTGCCCGGTAGGCGCTTTAACTGATAAAACTTTCCGCTTTAAAAACCGTGTTTGGTTTACCAAGCCAGTTGAGGCGCACCGCGATTGCGACCACCCGGGATGTAACGGTAAAGTAACCCTGTGGTACAAAGGCGAAGAAGTGTTACGCGTTACCGCACGTAAAGATGTTTATGGCGAGGTAGAGGAATTTATTTGCAATACCTGCCGTTTTGATAAAAAGAAAACATCCGATTGGGTAATTGAAGGCCCGCGCAAGGTATCAAACCAGTCGGTGATCAGCTCAAATCATTACGATACTTTAAAACCGCTGCCGGTTGTTAAAACAAACCTGGTGCTTAAGGAAGCCAACCAGGAACAATTTGAAAGGGATACACGCTTATAATGGAATTAGCAGATATTATTATAAAATTTATATTGATAGTGGTTATTTTCGCTATCAGCCTTGTTGTGGCCATGTACTCCACCTATGCCGAGCGTAAAATAGCGGCATTCTTTCAGGATAGGGTAGGCCCTAACCGTGCCGGCCCCTGGGGTATTTTACAGCCTTTGTGCGATGGCGCCAAAATGTTTTTAAAGGAAGAGATCATCCCTACAAATGCCAATGCGTTCCTGTTTATTGCAGGCCCGTCGTTAGCTATTCTTACCGCGCTCATAGGTTCTGCCGTTATTCCGTGGGGGCAAACCTTAATCATCGGCTCGCATGTTGTCGATCTGCAGGTGACCGATATTAACGTGGGTGTTTTATACATCTTCGGCGTGGTATCACTGGGCGTGTATGGTGTGATGATAGGCGGCTGGGCATCCAACAACAAATATTCGCTGCTGGGCGCTATACGTGCCGCATCGCAAAATATCAGCTACGAAATTTCAATGGGCTTGTCTATTATAGCTTTGCTGATACTTACGGGTACTTTAAGCTTACGCGAAATTGTGGAGCAGCAGCATAGCTGGCACTGGAATGTGCTTTACCAGCCACTGGGCTTTTTACTGTTTATTGTATGCGCTTTTGCAGAAACCAACCGCACACCATTCGATCTGCCTGAGTGCGAGACAGAGTTGGTTGGTGGTTATCATACCGAATACTCATCAATGAAACTGGGTTTTTACCTGTTTGCCGAGTATATCAACATGTTCATATCATCAGCAGTAATGGCTACGTTATATTGGGGCGGTTATAATTATCCTGGTATGGATTGGGTGTTTGTACACACCGGCCCCGTTGTTGGCCCTTTAATTGGAACAGCAGTATTATTTGCCAAGATATTTTTATTCATCTTCTTTTTTATGTGGGTACGCTGGACAATCCCGCGTTTCCGATATGATCAGCTGATGGATCTGGGCTGGAAAGTGCTGATACCACTGGCAATTGCCAATATAGTGTTAACAGGCTTGTGGAGTACGTATTTAAGTCCATTGTTTAAATAATTCAGGGGGATAAAATGGAATCATTAAGTAATAAAAGAAAGTTAATTGAATCAAAGCCGCTCAATTTTTGGGAACGGGCTTACCTGCCTGCTATTTTATCGGGCTTGTCAATTACTATGAAGCATTTTTTCAGGAAACCTGTAACCATCAGCTATCCCGAAGAAAAGCGTGAGTTCTCTGAAAATTTCCGTGGCATGCATTCGCTTAAGCGCGATGAGAATGGCAAAGAACGTTGCACTGCATGCGGCCTTTGTGCGTTATCATGCCCTGCCGAAGCCATCACCATGATAGCTGCCGAACGCCAGAAAGGTGAAGAGCATTTATACCGCGAAGAGAAATATGCCGCCGTTTATGAAATAAATATGCTGCGTTGCATTTTTTGCGGCCTGTGCGAAGAGGCCTGCCCTAAAGAAGCTATTTACCTTGACGGCGATATAGTGCCTGCGGATTATTTGCGTAAAGATTTTATTTACGGTAAAGACAAATTAGTAGAAGCGCCCTTAAATCAATAAAGAAGTTTTATACCTTTGCCCGGTACTTTTAAGGGTATAAGGTATTTTGTAAATATAAACATGAATACATTTTACTTCATCGCGTTTTTGTCCATATTCTTTTCGATACTGGTCATATCTGCAAAAAATCCGGTGCATAGCATACTTTATCTTGTACTCACATTTTTTACATTCACTATTCAGTATATTTTACTTAACGCGCAGTTTTTGGCCATTGTAAACTTTATCGTGTACATGGGTGCCATACTCGTGTTGTTTTTATATACGCTGATGCTCATCAACCTTAATAAGGATTCGGAGCCGGTAAAATCAAACATTGTAAAAATTGCCGCGGTTTTAGGTGGCGGATGCTTACTGGTGGTGCTTTTTGCCTGTTTTAAACAAGTAGGCATTGCCGATCCGGTGGTGCTGAAAGACCCTGGACTTGGGCTGGTAAAAAACCTGGGCAAAGTATTATTTAACGAATTTTTATTGCCGTTCGAGATCTCCTCATTATTGCTGTTATCGGCAATGGTTGGGGCTGTTTTATTGGCAACTAAAGACCCAAAACAAGCGTAATGGAAAGTTTAACAAATACATTAAGAACAGTACCGCTCAATCATTACATATTGTTATCCAGTATCATTTTTTCGATAGGGGTAATGGGTGTATTGCTTCGCCGTAATGCTATCATCATTTTCATGTCGGTTGAACTGATGCTTAACGCGGTGAATTTGCTGCTTACCGCATTTTCGGTATATCATGGCGATGCATCGGGGCAGGTGTTTGTGTTTTTTATTATGGCGCTGGCAGCAGCCGAAGTAGCAGTAGGTTTAGCGATCATCGTAATGATATACCGCAACACCAACTCTATCGATATAAACGTATTGAACAGGTTAAAGTGGTGAGCCCCACCCAAACCCTCCCCGGTAGGGAAGGCTTAAAACAGGGTTGTAAATTATATTATTAAAAAACTAAAAAAGAAAATTAATTAAGTCTCCCCTACCGGGGGAGATTTAGAGGGGGCTTATATGGATCATTACATCTGGCTTATTCCTGTACTACCCTTAGCCGGTTTTATTATTAACGGGCTTGGCCGCAATACCTTGTCTGAAAAAATGATAGGTTTTATCGGCAGCTTTTTGGTGCTTGCTTCCTTCGGGATAAGCGTGGCTGCTTTTTTACAGGTAAAATCTACAGGCGTTCCTATTAACATTACCTATTTTAACTGGATAAAGGTAGGTTTCTTCCAGGTGCCTTTTGCGTTTTTAATTGATCAGCTAAGCTCGCTTATGCTGCTGATCATTACGGGCATTGGCTTTCTGATTCATTTGTATTCCATCGGCTACATGCATGGGGATAAAGGTTTTGGTAAGTTTTTCGCCTACCTTAACCTGTTTGTGTTTTTTATGCTTCTGCTGGTGCTTGGCTCAAACTATGTAATACTATTTATAGGCTGGGAGGGTGTTGGTTTATGTTCATACCTGTTAATTGGCTTTTGGTACACTAACGGCAGCTATGCCGATGCAGCTAAAAAAGCCTTTATCATGAACCGCATTGGCGACCTGGGTTTTTTGATAGCCATATTTGTGATCTATAAAACATTTGGCAGTTTCGCTTTTGCCGATATATTCCATATTGCCGGCACAATAATGCATATAGGGCAGGCGCCATTCTTCTTTATTACTCTAATGTTATTTGTAGGTGCTACAGGTAAATCGGCACAAATACCACTGTTCACCTGGCTGCCAGATGCTATGGCGGGCCCAACCCCTGTATCCGCTTTAATACACGCTGCTACCATGGTAACCGCCGGTATATATATGATAGCCCGCTCAAATATATTGTTTACGTTATCGCCGGTTACTTTATACATTATAGCCATAATAGGTTTGGCTACGGCTATTTTAGGCGCGCTTATCGCCCTTACACAAACCGATATTAAAAAGGTGCTAGCTTATTCAACCGTATCGCAATTAGGCTACATGTTTTTGGGTTTGGGTGTAGGCGCTTATACCGGGGCGTTCTTTCATTTAATGACGCATGCTTTTTTCAAAGGCTTATTATTCCTTGGCGCAGGCTCGGTAATTCACGGGGTAAGCGGCGAACAGGATATGCGCAAAATGGGTGGCCTGAAAGGCAAAATGAAAATTACCTTTATCACCATGCTGGTAGGCACGCTTGCTATATCGGGTATCCCACCATTCTCAGGCTTCTTCTCGAAAGACGAGATCCTTTCGCATGCATTTCAATATGATAAAACTTTATATATAATAGGCGTAATTGGCGCCATGTTTACGGCATTTTATATGTTCCGCATGCTTTACCTTACATTTTATGGTAAGTTTCGCGGAACTGCGGAGCAGGAACACCATATCCATGAATCATCCGCTACCATTACTATCCCGCTTATTATTTTAGCTGTACTGGCAGCTTTTGGCGGTTTGCTGGGTATTCCGGGCTCAAACGGCGGGCATCACTGGCTGCAGCATTATCTTGCGCCTGTATTTGCCGCATCAGAAAAGATTACACCTACTACAGAGATGGCGCCCGGTACCGAATGGCTGCTGATGGCAATTTCTACAGGCGCGGCAATACTGGCCATTATATATGCCTACATAAAATACAATAAAAATGCCCGGGTGCCGGTTGCCGATACAGAGGAACGTTCTTTCTGGGCGAACTTGTCGTACCATAAATTTTATGTTGATGAATTGTATGACGCAGTGATCCGTAAACCGCTTGATGCGTTATCGGGCTTCCTGTATAAAGTAGTTGACCGCTGGGGTATTGATGGTGTGGTTGATGGTATAGGTAAAGCACCGGTTGAGGCCAGTAAAGGCTTGCGCCTGCTGCAAACAGGTAATGTAGGCTTTTACATATTTATGATGGTGGCAGGCATTATTGCCATATTAGTATATAGTTTTATTAAAATATAAACCATAGCGTTTAAATATACAAAATGACGGTTAGTGTATTAATTTTTTTACCGGTTTTAGCAGCCATTGCTGTTTTATTTATAAAAAATGAAAGGGCCAAACATGCGGCTTTATTTTTTACTGTAGCCGAATTGGCTGTAGCCGCATACTTTTTAATAAAGTTTATTCCCGATGCTTCTACGCAATTTGCTGTTGATGTGCCCTGGATAGTAAAGCTGGGCATTTACTTTAGCGCGGGTATTGATGGTATTAGCATGGTAATGGTATTGCTTACCACGCTGCTGGTGCCCATTATTATTTTAACCACCTGGCAGCATACTTACAAAAACGCGCGGGCTTTTTATGCGCTTATACTGTTTATGCAGGCCGGCCTGCTCGTCGTATTTACCGCTTTAGACGGATTTTTATTTTATATAGGATGGGAAGCCGCGCTTATACCTATTTACTTCATCTGCGCGCTGTGGGGCGGCCAAAACCGCATCCGTATTACGCTTAAGTTTTTCATTTACACTTTTGCGGGTTCGCTGTTTATGCTGGTTGGTATTATTTACCTGTACCTGCAAACCCCCACCAATACTTACGACTTGTTGCAATTTTATAGTCTGCATTTAGACCCACAACGGCAAGCATGGGTTTTCTGGGCATTTTTCCTGGCATTTGCCATCAAAATACCAGTATTTCCGTTCCACACCTGGCAACCCGATACTTATACCGAAGCCCCACCCGCAGGCAGTATGCTGCTGGCTGGTATTATGCTTAAAATGGGCCTTTACGGTATTATCCGCTGGTTAATACCAAATGCGCCTATAGGCTTTTTGTATTGGCAAAACCTGGTTATGATATTGGCTATCACAGGTATTGTTTATGCCTCGGTAATTGCATTTACCCAAAAGGAAGGCAAGCGTTTGGTGGCCTATTCATCAATTGCACACGTAGGCCTTATAGCCGCTGGTATCTTCAGTTTTAACCTGCAGGGCTTACAGGGTGGCATGATACAGATGTTTAGCCACGGCATTAACGTTGTTGGTTTGTTTTTTATCTGGGATATCATCAGCAGGCGCTTAAATACAAACGATGTAACCCAGCTTGGCGGTATTGCCAAAGTGGCGCCCATATTTGCTACCGCATTTCTTATCATCGTATTAGGCACAATAGCGCTGCCTTTAACCAATGGGTTTATAGGAGAGTTTTTACTGCTTAATGGCGTTTATCAGACCGGTATATGGTATGCGGTAATCGCGGGCCTAACCATCATATTCGGGGCGGTATATATGTTAAGGATGTATAAAAATGTAATGCAGGGCGAAACCAATGCATTAACAGCCACCTTTACTGATGTTACCGGTTCGGAAAAATTGGTGCTCGCTATAATTTGTATATTAATAATAGGCATCGGAGTTTATCCGCAGTCGATATTACATCTGTCTGAAGCGGCGGTTAATAAGTTAATGATAACAGTTGATTATAAATTAATGAACATTAACCCATAAAGGTTAGCACACACAGGTTTAATAATTAGAGATCAGAATTAAAGAAACAACATGAATACCTTAATACTTATATCTGTTTTACCTATACTGCTTTTGTACCTGGGTTTATATAAAGCCAAAAAAGCTTTATTGCCGGTTACTATTGTAGGTTTGCTGGTTGCCTTAGGCTTAGCCCTTGCGCAATGGACAGCGCATGATACTGCCCAGCCCATCTATCATGGCATGATGTTGTTTAATAACTACTCGGTAGCGTTCTCATCCATCACTATTATATCAACTATACTTATCCTGTTATTATCAAAAGATTATTTTGAGAAGATAAGCAGCCATGTTGCCGAATATTACGCTATTATACTGTTTTCGCTTGCGGGCATTATCGTAATGGTATCGTACTATAATTTAACCATGCTGTTTATAGGCATCGAAATTATGTCGGTAAGCCTGTATATACTCGCGGGTATAAAAAAGAATGATTACGCCTCAAATGAAGCGGCCTTAAAATACTTTTTGATGGGCGCTTTCTCAACAGGGTTCTTGTTATTTGGTATAGCGCTTATCTACGGCGCGTCCGGCTCCTTTGACTTGGTAGCTATCCGCGATTGGGTAGTGGCACATCCACGGGGCATCGACCCTATGTTCGGCACGGGTATTATGCTCATCATTGTAGGGTTGTGTTTTAAAGTAGGGGCAGCCCCTTTTCATTTCTGGACTCCTGATGTGTATGAAGGCTCACCTACGCTCATCACCGCCTTCATGTCGACTGTGGTAAAAACCGCGGGCTTCGCTGCTTTTCTGCGCTTATTTGCCGAGTGTTTTGCCCCGATGGCTAATTTCTGGATGCCGGCCTTGCTTATCATCACCATATTAACCTTATTTATAGGTAACATCACCGCCTTATATCAGCAAAGCTTTAAACGTATGCTGGCTTTTTCGAGCATATCGCACGCCGGGTATTTACTTTTTGCTATTGTGGCATTAGGTGCAAGTTCGGCAAATTCGGTATTTGTATATGCTACGGCTTATTCTATCGCGTCTATCATCGCTTTCGCGGCTTTAATACTGGTTCACCAGCAATCAGGCAGCGACAGTTTCGATAGCTTTAACGGGCTTGCAAAAAAGAACCCTTTCCTGGCCTTTGTATTAACCTTATCCATGCTTTCACTGGCGGGCATTCCATTAACTGCAGGCTTTATCGGCAAGTTCTTTATGTTCTCTGTTGCATTGTCGCGTTACCAGGTTTGGTTGGTTTTATTAGCGGTAGTGAATGCCATCATAAGTATTTTTTATTATTTCAGGATAATAATCGCTATGTATTTCCGCACTGCCGAAACTAATGAGGTGCAGGTTCCGGGCTATTATAAATTTGTTTTGGGCTTCTCGGCACTAATAACCATCATTATTGGCGTATATCCTTCATTAATAGCTTATCTTATTTAATATATATCGTATAACTACAAATTGATATAATATTTGTAGATTTACATATATAGTGAATGGAAAGTTTTTGGGAACACCTGCAAAATTTAACGGACGCTCAATCCATTATAAGCAAAGGGGGATTTTACTTTTTGCTTATTGTTGTTTTTGCTGAAACCGGCTTGTTTTTTGGTTTTTTTTTACCGGGAGACTATTTACTGTTTATGGCAGGCCTGCTGTGCGCAAGCGGCATGTTTGATGTGCAGATCAGCACGCTTATCATATCCCTTATTATTGCTGGTATTTTAGGTAATTATACAGGCTATTTGTTTGGGTACCGCACCGGGGCTATTTTGTTTAGCAAGAACGATTCGCTGCTGTTTAAAAAGCGATATGTTGTAATGGCCGAGCAATTTTATGTGAAATATGGCGGTATGGCACTAATTTTGGGTAGATTTTTCCCGATAATTAGAACTTTTGCGCCTATCTTTGCAGGAGTTGTTAAAGTTGATTTCAAAAAATTTACTTTATACAACATTATTGGCAGCGTGGCATGGGTTACAACCCTGTGTTTAACAGGCTATTTTTTAGGTATAAAATATCCCGAGGTAAAGCATTATATGCAATACATCATCATAGGGTTTTTTGTAATTACATCTATACCGCTGATAGTAGCATTTTTAAAAAAGAAAAAGCATAACACAACAGTGTTAAGTGAACACGATAATTAGTATTAACAATAATAAATGAGCACACAACACCCCTGGCACCAGGTTTCGCCCGGCGATAATATTCCTGAGGTAGTACACGCGATAATTGAGATACCAAAAGGCTCGAAAGCCAAATATGAAATTGATAAAGAATCGGGCTTGTTAAAACTCGACCGTGTTTTGTTCTCATCAGTAATGTACCCGGCTAATTACGGTTTTATCCCGCAAACTTATTGCGATGATCATGACCCGCTGGATATATTGGTGCTTTGTTCTGTCGACGTATTCCCTATGTCTATCATCGAAGCTAAAGTTATTGGTGTGATGCACATGGTTGATAATGGCGAGCAGGATGATAAAATAATAGCGGTAGCGAAGAACGACATGTCGGTAAATTATATTAACGACCTGAACGAGTTGCCGCCGCATGCCATGAAAGAAATTGTACGTTTCTTTCAGGACTATAAAAAGCTGGAAGGCAAAAACGTAACCATTGAGCATTTGCTGGGTATGCGTTATGCCCATAAAGTGATAATTGAAAGTATGGAACTATATAAGTCTACTTTCCCCGTGTACCAATAATTAATTGATGGAACCTGATCTTCATATAAATATTTCTTACCTTTTTCTTACCGGGTTTTTGGTTATACTTAACGGTTTTTTTGTAGCCGCCGAATTTGCCATGGTAAGGGTTCGCGGTTCGCAAATTGACCTGAAAGCCAAAACAGGCAGCCGTATTGCCAAAGTTACCAGGAGTATTATGAATAACCTGAACAGGTACCTGGCAGCCACCCAATTAGGTATGACCATAGCCTCGCTGGGCTTGGGTGTAATAGGCGAAGGCGTGGTAACTACGGTTATGCTGAATGTGTTTAAACTGTTCGGCGTTATCATCACCTCAAATTTTATAATAGATACCTGCCGTGTGATCGCGTTCCTGCTCATCACCGTATTAAGTATAGTTTTTGGCGAACTGGTACCTAAAACCATAGCCATACAAAGATCGGTACGCACGGCTTTGGCTGTTTCAACACCGCTACGCTTATTCTTTATTGTTTTCAGGCCCGTAATTTGGGTGCTTAATACCTTCTCGAACTTTACTTTAAAAATATTGGGTATAAATCCTTTCCAGGGCGAAACGCATCACAGTTCCGAAGAGTTACAATATTTGCTTGAACAAGGCAAGGAAACCGGTGCATTGGATTCCAACGAGCATGAGTTGATCCAGAATGTATTTGAATTTAATGAGCGTGTGGTGAAAAACATCATGGTGCCACGCACTAAAATATCAGGTATTGATATCCATACCGGCAAGGATGAATTGCTGGAAACATTAATAACCGAAGGCTATTCGCGCATGCCGGTTTATGATGATGTGATTGATAAAATAGTAGGGGTTGTGCATGCCAAGGATATTTTGCCGTTGCTTGCCCGTAACGAGGATATAGTTTTAAAGGATATCATCCGCAAACCATATTTCATCCCCGAAACAAAAAAAATAAACGACCTGATGGCCGAGTTGCAGCAAAAACGCATACAGATAGCCATTGTGCTTGATGAATTTGGCGGAACTGCTGGCATGGTTACCCTTGAAGATATTGTTGAGGAATTAGTTGGCGAGATACAGGATGAGTACGACGAGGAAAAACCTATAGTTGAACGCATAAATGATCGTGAGTTTGTAGTAAACGCCCTGGCGCCTATTTATGATGTGAACAGCCACCTGCCGCATGACCTGCCCGAGGATGGCGATTATGATACCGTATCGGGTTGGCTGGGAGATATATTTGGTAAGATCCCCGATGTTGGCGAGCAAAAGGAATCAAACGGCTACAACATTACGGTATTAAGAAAATCTGATCAGAACATTGAATCGGTAAAACTTGAGTTATTGATTAACGAGGAGGATGCTGTAGATTTGCATTAATATGCAGCTTTTTTACACCCCCGATATTGAACCAACGCACCCCCAATATTTTCTTAGCGAAGAAGAAAGCAAACATTGTGTACGAGTATTGCGACTTAATGTTGGCGACGCGGTACAATTGATTGATGGCCGTGGCGGATTTTATACTGCCGAAATAAAAGATGCCCACCCTAAACGCACCATATTACAAATAAACTCGGTTATTACCGAATTTAACAAGCGCAACCATTACCTGCACATTGCGATAGCCCCAACAAAAAATATCGAGCGGCTGGAATGGTTTTTAGAAAAGGCTACCGAGATTGGCATTGACGAAATATCGCTCATCATCTGCCAGCGGTCGGAGCGTAAGGATGTCAAGGTTGACAGGCTGAACAAGATCATTACCTCGGCCATTAAACAATCTATCAAAGCATATCACCCCATTTTAAATGAGCCGGAGCCCCTGGCTAAATTGCTGTCGCGGGGCTTCGACGGGCAAAAATTTATAGCGCATTGTGATGAAGGCGATAAAACCAGCCTGCGCGAAGCTATCAGCCCTAAAGGAAAATATTTAATATTGATAGGCCCTGAAGGAGACTTTACACCAAAAGAGATAGCCGACGCGTTAAATAATGATTTTAAAGCCATAACTTTAGGCGAAAGTCGTTTAAGAACAGAAACTGCCGCTTTGGAGGCTTGTTTTGAAGCTAATTTTTTAAACCGGGAATGAAGAAAGGTATTTGTATAACTGCCGCATTTTTAACACTGTTTTTTATGAGCAGTTTTAACGATCCTACTTACAAAATAGCCAAGCTTAAATATAATGGCGGCGGTGATTGGTATGGCGACAGGACAGCATTGCCCAACCTTATAAAATTTTGTAACGAAAACATAAAAACCAATTTCCAGGCGCAGGACGAGGTGGTTGATGTGGGCAGCGCCGAATTGTTTAACTATCCCTTTGTTTTTATGACCGGGCATGGCAATGTGATCTTCAGCGATCAGGAGGTGCGTAACCTGCGGGCATATTTAACAGGCGGCGGGTTTTTGCATATCTGCGATAATTATGGCCTCGACCAGTTCATCAGGCCGCAAATGAAAAAGGTTTTCCCCGAGCTTGATTTTGTGGAACTGCCGCTTAATCATCCTATCTATCATCAAAAATACAGTTTCCCCAACGGGCTGCCTAAAGTACATGAGCATGATGGCAAACGGGCGCAGGGTTTTGGCTTGATCTACAAGGGGCGCCTGGTGTGTTTTTACGACTACCAGTGCGATTTAGGTAACGGGTGGGAGGATTATGGCACCTACGCCGGAGATAGCCAGGAAACGCGCCTAAAAGCCCTTAAAATGGGCGCTAATATGATCCAATATATCTTCACAGACCGCTGATTTGAGTTGATTAAATGATTTCGCTGATATTGTGGGATTATATTAATAATAATGAAATATTAACTTAGCGATTTAAATCAACGAAATCATATAATTCATTAAAACCAACGGTTATGTATAAAGTAAAAGTAAACGGTAAATATGATTTCGAGATAGATAACGCTGACCAATTATCTGTTAATGGTGAGCTGGTAAGTGCTGATATTAAGCAGTTGAATGCTTCCTCATTACATATCATAAACGAGCTGCGATCATACAACGCCGAGGTGATCAGCTTTGATGCTGCTGAAAAAACCGCTGAAATTAAAGTAAATAATAATGTTTACACTCTTACTGCTAAAGACCAGTTTGATGTACTGCTTGATAAGTTAGGCTTAAACAGCCTGAACAGCGCAAAAGTAAGTGAACTAAAAGCCCCTATGCCCGGCCTGGTGCTAAAAATATTTGTTGCTGTAGGCGATGAAGTTAAAAAAGGCGATAACCTGTTTATACTGGAAGCCATGAAAATGGAGAACATTATAAAAGCCCCAGCCGATGTTACCGTAAAAACCGTTAAGATCAAGCCGGGCGATAAAGTAGAAAAAGGACAGGTGCTGCTGATGTTTTAGTTGAAAGTTTAAAGTAGAAGGTGCAACCAGACCCTCCGCTTCCCGCACCCCACCACGGCGTCATTGCTTCGTACCTCGCAATGACGTGATGATGATAAGGTGAAAGGTGCGTTTGGGTTTTAAATACAAAAGGCGAAAGGTTGAAGCTCAAATGCTTTTACCTTTCGCCTTTCAGCTTTTATCTTTCAGCTAATTAGTTCGCTTTAAACGCTTTTGCTTTTTTAACACTAAAGTGCGGTTTGCCTGATGGGCTTATTTCTGGCGAACCTACAAGATCCATCGCGCAGCGGAAACCAACTTCGGCGCTTGCATCATCCTCATTCATAAAACGGCGTGTTGCAGGGTTTAACCAAAACGCAAGGTCATTCCATGAGCCACCTTTATAAACCTTTGAGTGGTCGCTAACAAGGGTGGTTGTGCCATATAGTGAATTGTTTACAGTATCTGCATAACCTCTTTGATCCGGATCATATGGCTTACCAGATAAAGCAGTACGCGGGGCTGTAGCCTTCTTTGCAGAATCGGCACTTAGCTGGGCAAGGTATTCGCTGTATTTAAGCTTTTTATCTGATACTGCTGCAACAGGTATAGGGCGCCCATATTTGTCTTTAGCATATTTACCTGTTGCCGGGTCAGCCAATTTTTTGTTAGTAAATTCGTTACCGCGGAAAGGGTTAAAATCATCAACTTCCTCAAATGAGGTTTGGCGATAAGTATCCTGTACCCATTCATTCACATTACCGGCCATGTTATACAAACCAAAATCATTTGGCGGGTATGACCTTACCGGGGCAGTAATATCGGCCTTATCATTCAAATAGCCGCCAACACCAGCATTATCGCCTTCGCCGCGTTTAAAGTTGGCTAATATCATACCACGTGTTGCCTTTTTAGGTGAGCGTACGCCTAAGCCATTCCATGGGTATACTTTATTGTCGTTAATGTTTTCAAATTGCGTGTTACCTGCTAAAGCTAATGCGGCATATTCCCATTCAGCTTCTGTTGGCAGGCGGTAGGCTTGCTTTATTATACCATCCTCAAAACGTGCAGGCCTGACAGCTTTGCCAGCCTTGCCGGTAGCCGCGGCATTAGGGTTCAGATCGGGCAGCATTTTTTTACCGTCAATACCCTGGCCCTTTATCTGGCCGTTCAAATACATATCGGTGTTAAAAGTTGTTCCGTTAGCATACGCTACCGGTTTGCCTTTATTATCTTTTACATTAGCTAATAAGCCTTTTTGCCTTAAAATAAATTCATTGGTACGGTCGGTACGCCATTGGCAGTAATCCTGCGCCTGATCCCATGAAACACCTACTACCGGGTAATCTTCAAATGCGGGGTGGCGTAAATAATTTTGCACATAGGGCTCGTTATACGACAAAGGCCTGCGCCATACTAATGTGTCAGGCAGGGCATCGTAATATAGTTCATGATCCTTAGGGTAATTAACGCTTATCCAGTACAAATAATCAAGCCAGTCCTGGTTAGCAACCTCAGTTTCATCCATATAAAAGGATGGTATAGTTACACGTTTGCGTACATTGTTGTAATCATAAGTAACATCCTGATCGGCGCTGCCGCCTAATACGAATGTACCGCCTTCAATGGCAACCAGGCCAGGCCCCGGCGATGGGTGTGTTTGCCTGAATTTAACAAAACCCCCGTTATTTTTGTCATTATAAGGTATTCCGGTTTTTTCCGATTGTTGATGTTTGGCGCAACCGCTTAACAAGGCCCCTGCACCTATCAGCACTAAAGCAGCTTTAGTAAAAAGTATTTTCATATTTTTACAGTATATTATTAGATTTTGAAACGTAAAATTAGAAATTTTTGTATAAAATGCTAATTTTTATAATACTCAAGGTTAAAAAAATAAACCTTTTCAGCACTTTTTAACGTAAAAAGTACGGGCCGAGTTACATTTATAAAAAATATTTTGGTTTAAAGGTAACTTATTTTTATGCTTGTAAGCCAAAGTATATTTATATATTTGATCATGCCTTTTTCCAAGAAACTTAGTATTTTATCAGTAATAATCATACTGCCTTTTTGGGCAGTCGCGCAATCAAGTACTAACGGAAGCAATGCAAATGCCATACCTACCGCCGTACCATTTTTAACCATTTCGCCCGATTCACGTTCAGGCGCCATGGGCGATGCAGGGGTAGCTTTATCGCCCGATGTAAACGCCAATTACTGGAACCCTTCAAAATTGGCTTTTCTTGAAGATAAGGATGTTGTTTCCGTATCATACAGCCCCTGGCTGGCAAATTTAGTACCTGATATCAGCCTGTCGTACATAAGCTACGCTCATAAAATTGATGACCGCAACAGCATAGGGTTATCCATGCGGTATTTTAATATAGGTACGGTTGACCTTACCGGCGATCAGGGCGAATCATTAGGTACCTTTACCCCGGCTGAGTTTTCTTTCGACGGATCATTCGCGCGCAAGTTTGGCGAGAGTTTTTCGCTGGGCCTTACAGCGCGCTATATTCATTCAAATTTATCAAATGGTTCGGCATCATCGCCAACACAGGGCGAAGGGAATGCCTTTGCTGCCGATGTATCCATGTATTATAAAAACCCGACGCAGGAATTTGGCAACGATGCCTTGTTTGCCTTTGGCGTTGATATTTCAAACATCGGCACCAAAATGAGTTATTCAACCAGCGGGCCAGCTCAGTTTTTGCCTACCAATTTAAAAATAGGTATAGCCAATACCGTTAATCTTGATGGCGCCAACAAGGTTACCTTCGCCCTCGACCTGAACAAGCTATTGGTGCCCAGTAATGGCGACCCAAGCATTTCTGTTCCGCAGGGTATTTTCCAGTCGTTTTCAGATGTAAGCGGCAGCCAGGAATTTAAGGAAATATATTATTCTGCCGGGTTGGAGTACTGGTATAACAACGCCTTTGTTTTAAGGGGCGGTTACTATTACGAAAGCCCTACTGTTGGGGGGCGTAATTACCTTACCTTCGGTGTTGGCTTCAAATACCAGGAATTTGGGTTCGATTTTTCGTACATAGCCGCCACCCAGCAAAACAGCCCTTTGGCTAATACCTTGCGTTTTACATTATCAGCCAGTTTTGGCGGCACCAGATAGCAGTGGCAAAAATAAAAGTAGGTTTTGGGTTTGATGTGCACCAGTTAAAAGAGCAGCACCCGTTTATATTAGGCGGCGTTGACCTGAAGCATCATGCCGGGGCCTTTGGGCACTCGGATGCCGATGTTGTGCTGCACGCTATTTGTGATGCTTTGTTGGGCGCGGCAAACCTGCGCGATATCGGCTACCATTTTTCAAATAAGGACGACCGCTGGAAGGGTATCAGCAGCCTTATATTGCTGCAACATGTAACCCAACTTTTAAAAGACAAGGGCTGGGCTATTGGCAATATTGATGCCATGGTATGCCTTGAAGCACCAAAAATAAACCCCCACATACCAGCTATGAAAACCAATATTGCCAAAGCCGCTGGTATAAGCGAAGAAGATATATCCATTAAAGCCACTACTAACGAACAACTGGGTTTTATAGGTCGCGAAGAAGGCATTGTTGCCTATGCGGTTTGTTTGATAGAGAAAATTCTTTAATTTGAAAATGATTGATGATTTTCAAATTTTCAAATGAAAAAACAACCGCCTTTTTATCGTTGCACTACTTTTAATTTTTGATAATTTTCAAATTCCCAAATTTTCAAATTAACCTGTTTTCAAATTATTTTTCCGGCTTCATGGTTACGCTGCCTGTACGTTTTACTGTTCCCCAGCCGCTTAGTTCGCCTTTTAGGGCTTTGCGTACCGATTTAAACAGGATATAGTACATTAGCTGGCGCCATATAAACCGTTGCGGAATAATATACCAGAGCTTTTTATAATCCTCTTTTTCCATCCAGAAGGCTATAATGCCTACCACAAAGTCAACCAGGATAAAGGCAACGTAATAGAATAATATTTTGCCGGGCTTGCCACCCATTAAACCAAATATCATCATCAGATCCGCCACCGGCGAAAACAAAGGCAGTATGATCTGGAACAACAGGATATTCGGCATACCCACCATCCCAAAAAATTTGTACTTTTTATTAAATAAGGCATCCCGGTTTTTCCAGAAGCTTTGTATTACCCCAAAACTCCAGCGGAAGCGCTGTTTCAGCAGCATGTTAAGCGTTTCAGGTGCTTCGGTATAGGCAATGGCTTCGGCACAGTTTTTTACAATGTAGCCGGCCTTCAATATGCGCATGGTAAGGTCGCAATCCTCGGCCAAAGTATCATAAGTAAAGCCACCGGCCTTATATATGGCTGATTTGCGGAACGCGCCAATAGCTCCCGGAACAACCGTTATGCTGTTGATCAGATCAAACGCGCGCCTGTCCATATTTTGGGCTGTTATATACTCTATCGACTGGAAATTGGTGATCATGTTGTGGGCATTACCAACTTTAACCGTACCCGCCACGGCGCCTATTTCATCATCGGTAAAATAGGTCATTAAATGATATACGGCATCGGTTTTTAGCTGGGTATCGGCATCAATACAGATTACAAAAGCATGTTTCGCGTGGCTGATGCCAAAGTTCAATGCCGATGCCTTACCGCCATTAGGTTTATCAAGCACCTTTATCAGCGGATGGTTACCGTATGCCTTGTTCACCACCTCAAAAGTTTTATCCTTTGAGCCATCATTCACAAAAATGATCTCGAAATTAGGATAATCAGTTTTCAATAAACTCTCGATGGTTTTCGCAGCGGTAACTTCCTCGTTATAGGCAGGTACTATAATGCTTACGGACGGCAACAGCTTTTTATCAACCAATATCTTTTTATTTTTTTTGCTGTCGCGATATTGTTTTAAAGCCAGTACGCCTATTAAAACTATGCGGGCAAGCGCCAGGAATATAGCGGTTAAAAACAGGTAGATCAGGAACCAGTTAAGATAAAAGAAGCCATGAATATATCCCTGGGCGAAAAACCCAACTATCCCGCTGTTGGCATCATCTTTTATTGGTGGCATCAGTTCGGCTTTTGTTTTGTGCAAAACATCGGCAATGGTGGTGAACTGGTAGCCCTGGCTCCTGAAAAAGTGAATAATTTCGGGTAAGGCCTTAACGGTTTGCTCGCGTGTTTCTCCGCCCGCATCATGCAGCAGTAAAAACGAACCCGCATCTTTTTGCGCTTTAACCCTGGCAATAATACTATCGGCGGTAACACCCGGGTACCAGTCCCAGGGGTCGATAGATTCGCCTACGGTGATATAGCTTTGCCTGCGCGCTTCGGCCACAGGAATAATTTCGGCCAGTGTTTGCGGCTCGGCATCGGCATTATACGGCGGCCTGAATAGTATGGTACTTCTGCCCGTTACCGATTCAATTATCCGGCGCGTGGCATTCAGCTCAAGGTTTACCCGTTCAAGGCTGATAGTTGAAATATCGGGATGGAAGAAGGTGTGGTTACCGATCTCATGCCCTTCGTCAAACTCGCGCCGCAATATCTGTATATTTTTTTCGGCCATCGATCCCACAACGAAAAACGCGGCAGGGCAATGTTCACGCTTTAATATATCCAATATACGCGGGGTATAATCAGGGTCGGGCCCGTCATCAAAGGTCAGTACTATTTTGCCGGGCGCGTAACCATAGCGCCTGATAACATATTTGGTAGGCAGCTTAATATACTTTTGGTTGGTTATGGTATAAGCGGTTGTATCAAGGCTTACATCGATCTGCCCCGCAACAGGCGTGGTTACCAGGTCGAGTACTTCGCCATCGCCGGTATAATCTATGTGGTTATTTAAGCCAACTTCGGTTAAGCCTTTAATATCAACCCCTGTTTTTCTTAACGAGTCGATAGAAAGGTTTTTCTGGAAGAACGTCCACAAACGCGGGTCTTCAGAACCTAAGCGCCATAAGGCAACACCGCCGGTTGCCCAATCATCCGCCATGCGGATGATATTAAAATTGGTGGCTGCATCAGTAAAATAAACGGTGTGGCTTAAGCCTACCTGGTCGTTGTAATTGTAATGCAGGTTTGCAGATTCAGGATCGTAGGTTATTTTACTTTGTTTTTCCTGTGCGGTACTTATGGCCTGCTGGTAGCCAATAGCTTTGCCCACGCTGTTTAAAGGCCAGTCGTACGCGCCACCTGCAATAGTTAAAATAACTTTTTCGCTCGGTATCTCCGAACAAACATTATCCAGTATTTCTTCTACCCAATGCTGGTCAGACAGTTCGCCGGGGTTACTATTTTCATCATGCTGGTCAATTGCCATAATGAACAGGAAATCATTTATGGCCTGCAATTTCTTCAGGTCATACTGCTCATCTTCGGGCACTACGTTTTGGGTTACCAAAAAGCCCTGCGCATGCAAAGTGGTATAAAGCTGTGTTTCGAAAGCCAGGTAATTTGGCGTATTGCGGTTTACTATATTATCAAAATCAAGGTCGATGCCTTTGAAATTATATTTAGTTAACTGTTTGGTGATACTATTGATAAAGGCTGTACGCGATTTTTTGGTTTTTATAATAAGGTCAACATCCTTCGTATCAAAATCGCCATTGGTATTGTTGTAATTGATATAGTTTGAAATGGAAATTAAAACCGGCTTTTTGAATTTTTTATTGAGCCTTATTAAACCGGTATCAATTTTTGCAGTGATGGTATCGGCGTTAGGCGAAATGGAAAAACCTTCGCTTACCACCATATCCAGGCGTGCCATGTGGTCGGCCAATGAATTATAGGCCTGCGGATCCCATGCCATGTAAAACCCGGCGTTGATACGATCTTTATTATTAGGTTGTTTAAGCTGATGCAGATGTTTTGCAAGCGCCAGCTTTTTTATTTCATTAACCTGTATAGTGAATTTTTTATACCGGGCGGTTTTCTTTAAAGCCTCGATACTCTCTTTGGTTAACGCTTTTGGCGCCTCGTTAAGATTAGGTAGGCTGGGGTATTGTTTTGATGTGATAGCAATTGCAGCGGCAACTATAGCGCCCAGTATCACAATTATTAGTACACGGCTTAGCCATTTAAAACGGTTCCATCTACTTTTGGTTTCAGCCTGGAAAACTTGCTTATCTGACATTCAATAAATTACTTTTAGGCAAAATGACTTTGGGTTAGAACGAAGTTTTTATACTTGATATAGGTTTATTTATACGTCTTATCAGCCTCAATGCCCGAAAAATCAACCCCACATTTACAATTGCTGCCGCAACTTTTTTTTGCAGACAGGCTTCTATACATCATGCGGCCAATATAAAATATGGCTGCCACAAAAAGAAGTAATATAATGATCACCTGAATATTCATGTCACAAATTTAATACATTTACTATATATATACGCACAGACCTTGCAAATAGTATAAGGTTTAATCCCTTTTAAAAGCAATGGTGCCGCCAACCCAGTCGAAATTTTGATTATAACGCACCCCGATCATCTTTCCACGACTCAGGCGGGCAAGGTTTATAGCCAGCGTAGGCTTCGCATCACCATCGGGCCATAAATATAGCAACCTTATCTCCACCTTTACACCGCCATCGGGCGCTTCAACAACAGGCTCATAATTTACCTTTTCCTGTAAGATCCAATTTTCAGGGTCTTTAATATTTTCAATGTCCTGTGCCTTTACATCAATGATAACGCCCTGCCCCGCAAATGAGAACAACGGCTTAAGCACATAGTTTTCAAGATCGGCGGGGATTGGTTTAACCAGGTGCAGAAATTGTGTTTTTGGGATATAACCGCCTTTTAAATAAGGCATGGTAAACTTGCTGATGCGGTAAAACCAGTGGGGGTGTGTTATCCACTCCACATCGAGCGGCTGGCGTATATCAACCACTTTATTAAAAATATCCGGGTCGTTATCGATCTCATCAAATATCAGGCGGTTATAAATGCGTTTTATTCGCTTTTTTTCGCCATTGTGCTCATAAAAAAGTTGATTGCCTTGCTGTTGCAGTTCGCTTAAGGAAACAACAGATGTGCCTATGAGCTGTTCAGTGATATAAAAATCAACAGCCGTTTTTTGTTTGGGGGCGTTAACATCCATCAATACCACTTCATGGGGCTGGTATGGGCCGAGGATAGTTTTTTTTAGCAGGGCGATATATTTTTCCTTATCGAGCCCGCTAAAATAAACCGACCAATCATTGGGTATGTTAAATACATCCTGATAACTATCAGCCAGGTAGGTTTGAAAACCGTAGAGCGATGGGAAGCCTTGCAGTTCTATCAGCTTAGGCACGATGTTGCCGTCAGCATCCTTGCAAACCCCAAAATCCAAAGCGATAAAGTGCGGGTGACCGTTCTCATTTGCCACTTGCCATTTTTCGGGAATGGCACGTGCGGTTAGCTGTTTAAAATCGGGTTGGAGGATGGTTTCAATAATATCGTTACCCGCGGTAATAAGCTTGTCCCGAAAATCATCCGTCAAAAAAACCGGCGTTTCCGCCACACGGAACTCTACTTTAGCAGATGAGGCATCATCCAGCTCTTTTAGCAACCGGTGATATTTTTCATCAGTGAAATTAGCGTTATAGGATTTGCGGGTGGATGGGTTCATTCTCTAGTTTATTTTCCATACGTCATTGCGAGGTACGCAGCAATCTCAATTGCAAATTCGCTAAGCATGTGGGGTTGCTTCGTACCTCGCAATGACGCGTTTTATACTAACTAACTTCCTGCAAACTCAACACAGCCTCATCCAAAAAGTTGGGTATCATGGTGTTTTGGGTGTGGAATAACTTATCAGGATCATCCAACCGCTCCAGCATTTCGTTGTATTTATCCAGGCCATGCTCGTCAACCACTTCCTTTTTCTTGTTTGGCTTTAGCAATAGTGTTTTCATACCTACGGGGTCGGCTTCGGGGTGGAATTGTGTGCCGATAAAATAGTCGCTGTAACGCACTGCCATCAAAGCGCGGGGCAGGTCGACATGCGGGCGGTTCTTTTCAATAGCCAGCAATTGCATGCCCAGGTCGGTAAATTGTTTTTCATTTGGGTGGATAACCTGCCAGCTGCGTGAATCGACAGCGAAAAATGGATCGGCCAAACCATCAAATGATGGCTCATTTAAACCTGCCGATGTTTTGTGTACCGGCAAAATGCCAAATGATGCCGAGCGGCGCTCATTAATATAACCTAAATTATACCTGCGGCACATGAGCTGGAAAGAATGACAAACAAAAAAACCGTATTTCTTTTGCGGATCGTCCGAAAGGTTATGTTTTTCCAACTGATCTATCAAATTAAAATACTTCTTTTCCCATTCCGAACCCTCGCTATCCAGTGGACTGCCCGGCCCACCGCTTGAAATATAAATATCAAACTCCGTTCCGGGTACGTGGCAGTTTTTGCGTATCTCAAACACTTCATAACTCAGGTCGAGCCCGTTTTTTACTTTATAACGCTCCAATATCTCGCGGAAGCCTCGCATACCCTCGTTCTCAATGCCATCGTACAGATCGAGTACGGCTACTTTTATGGGCTGTTTACCTGTTTTTTCCATTGGCGCTTAAATACCTTTTAAAGTTTGTGCTGTAATATAATCAACAACATCTGCAAAGTTATTATTTTGCTGGTAAACCGCTAACTGCCTGTCGGCCCCGGTGCCGTGTTCCAATATTTTATGTACATATTGAAGGTCTTCGCGGCAGCCAAGCTCATCAACCACATCATCAACAAAATCAAGCAGCTCCAGTATCAGCGCACGGGTGTTTACCTCTATTTCTTTTCCAAAATCTATCATTTTACCATCGATGCCATAACGGGCGGCACGCCACTTATTTTCATTAATAAGCGCCCGGTTATAGGTCATGAACGACATGTTTTGCAGGCGCAGTTTGTATAGCTTGGCACATAGTGCCTGGAAAAGCGCGGTAAAGGCCATAGTTTCATCGATCAGCATAGGGCAATCGCAGATCCTGAATTCGATCGTTTCGAAAAATGGGTGCACCCTGATATCCCACCATATTTTTTTGGCATTATCGATGCAATTGGTTTTTACCAGCAGCTTTATATAACGGTCATACTCCTCGATACTGGCAAAATAATCGGGGATACCCGTACGTGGAAACTTATCAAATACCTTGGTGCGGAACGATTTGAACCCGGTATTGCGCCCTTCCCAAAACGGCGAATTGGTTGAAAGCGCGTACACATGCGGCAAAAAATAACGCACCTGATTGGCAATATGCACCGCCAGATCGCGCGATTGTATGCCCACATGCACATGTAGCCCGAAGATGAGGTTTGAGCGGGCAGCTTCCTGCATCTCATCAACAATTTCAAAATATCGCGGATGATCTGTGATGAGCTGATGCTGCCAGTGCGAAAAAGGGTGTGTGCCTGCTGCACCTATGCGCAGGCCGAGGTCGCCGGCCAGCATGGCTACGGTGCCCCGCAGTTTGCCAACTTCCTTACGTGCTTCGGCAGTATTGCGGCAAATATGGGTGCCCACTTCAACTACGGCCTGGTGCATTTCGGCCTTTACCTGGTCTTCGTGGATCTTCTGGGCGCTTTCCACTATTTTTTGCTCATGCGATTTCAGTTCCCTGCTCACAGGGTCGATCACCATGAATTCTTCTTCAACACCTAAGGTAAATTCGTTCATTGGTTAAAGGTTTAATTCGCTTAGTATTGGTTGTGAATTTTTATCAATCCAGCTATCTTCCCATGGAAATATACCATTTATTGTTGGATAAACACATTGTAATACAGGAAATTCAGAATTTCCATAATACTGTTCAGCCTGAAAAACATAGTTACCATAATCCGATTTATTGACAGATGTAATATAACAATCGAAATCATCAAGTATATTAGAATAAAAATGAAACGGATGATAATGAATCCCATTTTTAATATCATCTGCCATATTATTTATCAGTACTTGGCATAATTGCTGTCCTAAGCCAATAATCAGAATCTCCGGATGGCTATACGTTTCGAACAAGCCTATAGAATAACTAAAAGGAGGATCGGTTTCATTGCCGAAAACGTGTTGCACTTGCAATCCATACGTTTTAACGTTGTAATCAAGTTTTTCGTAATATTCCTTTGCAAGAGCCATTCTTATTACTGATTATTATTTCTTAGTCGTCTTTTTCACCACAACCCTTTTTACCGGAGTAGTCTTTATTTTCCTCTCATCAGTTACCGGGTGATCGATCTTCCCGGTTTCAACATCTTTTTTAGCTGCTTTCTTTTCCACCTTCTTCTCATTATTAAGCAACGGAACTTTAGCCGCGCCGGTTTTTACATACTCGCCCCAGGTTAGGTTATCGATACCATTTTTTTGCTTTTTGGCGCGCTCAATGGCGTAATCGGCAGCGGTTTCAACCACCCAGTCAAAATTTTCCTGGCCTACGCTGGTTACTTCGGCATCAGGGGCCGGGTTGCAAAAATCAATGGCATAAGGTATGCCATCGCGTATAGCAAACTCAACGGTATTAAAATCGTAGCCTAAATACTGGTTTAGCTTTATTACGTAATCTTTAATGGTTTCCAGTAATTTTTTGGCTGCGGGGGCTTTGCCATGCTCATAACGCAAATGGTGCGGGTTGCGTGGCTCGTACTGCATAATGCGCACATGTTTGCCACCTATGCAATAACAGCGGAAGTAGTCATCAAATTTAATCTCTTCCTGCAGCATCATTACATATTGTTTGGTCTGGTCGTATTTATCCCAAAGTTCATCCAGGCTGTTTATCTGGTAAACTTCCTTCCAGCCACCGCCATCAAAAGGCTTCATATAGGCCGGGAAGCCCACATATTGGAATATGCCATCCCAATCTAAGGGGTAAGCCAGGTTGCGGAATGATTTGTCGGTAGTATCATCGGGCAGGTCCTTTGAGGGCAGTATCACGGTGCGGGGTACCGGCACGCCAATTTTTTCGGCCAGTGCATTGTTAAAGAATTTTTCATCAGCGCTCCACCAAAAGGGGTTATTGATGACTGCCGTACCGCAAATGGCCGCATTTTTTAAGGTGGCGCGATAAAACGGCACATCCTGCGATATGCGGTCTACGATCACCGCGTAATCCAGCGGTTCGGCCTGCATAACTTTATCAATGCGCACAAATTCGGCGCTTATATTTTTTTCAGCCTTTTGGTTAATGCGGTCAACAAATGCCTGTGGAAATGAATTTTCCTGTCCGAACAGTATGCCTATTTTTTTCATGATATTATTTTTAATGCATTTTTAACAATTAAAACCAATATGTGTTTATACAACAAGCGGCCCTGGTTTTGCCAAGGCCGCTTAAATATATTTAACTTTTATGGTAAAATACAATCCTGTAATTATTTCACCTTCAGTAAATTAATTTTTTCGTAATGTTAAGGATGGATATTATAGGTAAATTCCAGTTGGTTTGAAAAAGTTTCCTGGGTATTAATATTCATAACCGACCAGTAATTAAAATCAAACCAACCATCTACATTTGGTACAGGTTCATAACCCGGTACGGTGGCTTCATTCCAGCCCCAGTTCATATCAAAGTAAAGCACGCTTTCTCCTCCGCCGGGATTACCGTTTGACGGGCACCAGGTTGAATTAATCTGCCAGTAACCATCACAAACCCATTCGTGCCCTTCGCTGCCGCTAACGCCTGCCAGTATAACCGGCTCGTTCGAGTTCAAATTGCTCATTACTGTAAAATAGCTTGTGCTATTGTCGTAATTTGAGCCTGTTGCTGACGAATAACCAAAATAACTGTGTAAACCCATAGCTGTTATGGTATTTAAAGGGCTATATGGGGCTGATCCGGAAGCAGCATATTGCATATTTACCGATATGCCTGCATTTGCCATCAGGCGCGAAACTTCAGTTTCGCCGGCTTGTGTATAGGTGCCCGCAGTTGATGTTAAAGGCATAATTGACCAGTTGTACGATGCCGGGAATTTCCAGTAATACATCACCTGGGCCATAGCGGTAGCCACACATCCAACCGGGTCGCGGCCTGCGCCATAAAAATAGTTGCCAGCCGTGATATGGCTGTTTTGGTTATAAGGTACGCCTTGGGCCCATGCGGTTTGTAAAAGCGGGCCAACTTGCTCTTGTGAATAAGTTGGTTCGCATGGCGGCGGTGGCGGCTGCGCAACGTCAACGGTTTTGCCGTTTTTATTTACTGTTTGGTTAGGGAGTTTTAATTCTGTCCATAGGTTTCTTACCATTGTTGGTGATTGCAGCTTAGTGCTGCTGCGTAATAGCCCCATGTTCTTATTATTTACATTAAGCCAGTTAGTTATGCCATCAGGCAGCGAAGCCGATAAGGAAAAATGCCCTGTATTAGAAAATGCCAGAACAGGCTCAACCCGTTTATCGGCAGGGATAACTACAAAGCCTCCGCCTAAATAGTTGATAATATATAACGACGGGTTTGTGCTGTTAGGGTAAACAGTGTAATCCAACACGGCCTTGGTTTGCAGGCCTGTAACCGCATCCGTTGTCGCCCCTTTTATTATCGAACTGGTTATATGGCTGTTGGGGGCATTCTGCGCCGCCGCGATAGCCATATCAAGCGATACGAAGTTTGAATCATTTGGCGCCGTTACTGCGGCTGCTTTTGGAATTGGTTTGTTGGTGGTTGAATCCTTTTTACAGGAAAATGCCATCATTAGAATGGAAACCGCTAAAAAGCAGTTCACCAGCGAGAGTGTTTTTTTCATGATGTGAGTTGTTTAGATTTATAAATAATTTATGAATTAAATATAAAGCTATATTTTAATCCAAACAAAATAAATTAGGAAAAAAGTTTAATATTAAGCAAAACCGATTTACCTGATAGTTGAAAGGTAATGCGGGAACATTTCCTTCCATACAGGCCAGTCATGCTCGGCAAAAGGGCGCACATCAAGCCAGTGATTAATGTGTTTTTGGTTAAGGATGTTTGATAACTGGTAATTATAATCCTTACAAATATCATACTCCGAAGTGCCGAGTATGATGTTCATCTGCCACAATTCCCATTGGTTGCTGCCGGGCAAATAATCAACAGGATTGTTGTAAAATACATTCTCGTCATAATAACCGTCGGTAAACATCCTGATATCAAACGCGCCGCCCAGGCTAAATAGGTGGCCAACCTTTTCGGGATGTTTAAAAGCAAAGTTAGCCGCGTGATAGCCACCAAAGCTACAGCCCGCGGTGGCTATTTTACTAACTCCGGTTTCGTGCATGGCCCAGGGGGCAATTTCATCAACCAGCATTTTATCATACCATGCATAGTTTTTAGCACGATCAGCCGGGTGGATACCCTTGTTGTACCAGGTAAGCCCGTCGAGGCTATCGGGGCAGTAAATTTTAACCAGCCCTTCATCAATAAACCAGCGCACGCTATCTATCAGCCCCTCATCCTTATTTTGATAGTAGCGCCCATAGGATGTGGGGAACAGGATAACCGGATAGCCCCTGTCGCCAAAAACCAGCATTTCCATGTCGGTATTTAAGTTAGGCGAATACCAGCGGTGATGTTTCTCAGTCAAGTTGATTTTTTTTACAGAGCTTAAGTTAACTATTTGATTTGAAAAGGCAAGAAAATTAATTTGAAGATTTGGTGATTTGAAAATTTGAAAATGGTTGTTTCTCTCTCGGGGCGCTACGATTCCCTCCCCTGGGAGGGGTGCGGTTGGATGTGAAATGGCAGGGAAGGGTTTATGCGCTTGACAGGTAGGCGGCTAAACCCCTCCCTACACCCTCCCAGGGGAGGGAATCGCACAGCCCGGGCTTTTTTCAAATCATCAAATCATCAAATTTTCAAATTAATATGGTTAATAAAGATATTTTTGCAGCCTTAATTAATAATTGACTAAAGATGTACCCGGGCTACGCTGCTATTGAAATGACCATCACAGAAAAAAATATGACTATTAATTCAGCCCTGCTAAAGCGAGAGGTGACCTGTGATATATTAATGCCCGATGAGATGGATGCTACCCAACCGCTAAACTTATTGCTGCTTAACGACGGGCAGGAAGCCGAAGGCATGGCGATAAAGGAAACCTTACAAAAGCTATATAATAACCACAGTATAAAGCCGCTAATTATTGTTGGCATACATGCCGGCGATGGCCGTTTGCACGAGTATGGTGTAGCCGGCAAGCCCGATTTTAAAAACCGAGGCTCAAAAGCCGGTGCTTATACCCAATTTATTATAACAGAGTTATTGCCTGCCATTAAAAAGCTAATACCTGCCCCTAAGTTCGAAACCATCGCTATAGCCGGGTTTTCATTGGGCGGGCTGTCGGCCCTGGATATTGCGTGGAATAACCCGCAATTGTTTAATAAGGTTGGTGTATTTTCAGGCTCGTTATGGTGGCGCAGTAAGGAAATAGGCAAAGGCTATACCGATGCCGACCGTATTGCGCACGCCATGCTGCGCGAAACGGCAGGTAAACCCAAACTAAAATTCTGGCTGCAAACCGGCACGAACGATGAAACGGCAGACCGTAACCAAAATGGCATTATCGACTCCATTGATGATACCATCGACCTGATAAAAGAGCTGGAGACAAAAGGCTACACCCGCCCACTGGATATAAGCTATGTAGAGATAGTTGGGGGCAGCCATAATACCGATACCTGGGCCAAAGCAATGCCAAAATTTTTGGTGTGGGCGTTTGGGAAATAGATATGGTATTTGTAAATTAGCATTGTTATGGCACCATTAACACTTGAGAAAAAGATAGCACAATTGCCGGAAAGCCTTAGGTTAAAGGCCGAGAGCATTATTGACGCTTTACTTGATGAAGCTAAAAATATGGCAAAAAATGATTCAGAACTTAAAGCTGTGAATAATAGGGGATATGGTAGTTTAAAAGGGAAAATCTGGATGTCGGATGATTTTAATGAACCGCTGGAAGATTTCAAAGATTATATGTGATGCGATTATTGATCGATACACAAGCAATTCTTTGTTTCCAGGGTTCAGATGAAAAATTAACCAATGCTGCTAAAAAGATGATCTTAGATAAGGGCAACACTTGTTTTATAAGCATAGCAAGCTTGTGGGAAATTGCGATTAAAATCAACTTAAATAAATTAAACATTGGAATAGCCTTTGATGATTTTCAGGATTATCTTATAACAAATGATTTTAAAATATTAGGTCTGGAGTTTTCTCATCTAAAAAAATTATCTACTCTCGAAAATTATCATAAAGATCCTTTTGATCGGCTAATCATTGCACAGGCTATGTATGAAGATCTGGTAATAATTTCTTCCGACCGCCATTTCACAGAATATCCAATTAACCTTATCTGGTAGCAATTTGTCATTTCTCCCTAATAAGTTGCTTCTTCTTTAAAATCTCATATATTAAGCGTACCTTTGCGCCAAATTTAGAGGCGCATTTTCATGCAAAAAATAAGAAACATAGCGATTATCGCTCACGTTGACCACGGTAAGACTACATTGGTTGATAAAATATTACATGCTTGTTCAATATTCAGGGACAACGAATCAACAGGTGAACTGATACTGGATAACAACGACCTGGAACGCGAACGTGGTATTACCATCGTTTCAAAAAACGTTTCGGTAATGTATAAGGATGTTAAGATCAACATCATTGATACCCCGGGTCACGCCGACTTTGGCGGCGAGGTGGAACGTGTATTGAAAATGGCCGATGGCGTTTTATTACTTTGCGATGCTTTTGAAGGCGCTATGCCCCAAACACGTTTCGTTACGCAAAAGGCTTTAGCTTTAGGCCTTAAACCTATTGTTGTTGTAAACAAGGTTGATAAAGAAAATTGCCGCCCTGAAGAAGTTTACGAACAAATTTTCGAACTGTTCTTCAATCTTGAAGCAACTGAAGACCAGCTGGATTTCCCGGTGATCTACGGTTCGTCAAAACAAGGCTGGATGAGTACCGATTGGAAACAACCAACTACTGATATTTTCCCATTGATGGATGCTATCCTTGCAAACATTCCACCGGCGCCAATAAGCGAAGGTACTTTGCAAATGCAGATCACTTCGTTAGATTATTCATCATTTGTGGGCCGTATAGCCATTGGCCGTGTGGCCCGTGGTACTATAAAAGAAAATATGCCGGTATCGCTGGTTAAGCGCGATGGCAGAATTCAAAAATCAAGGATAAAAGAGTTATATACTTTTGAAGGTTTAGGTAAGGTTAAAGCTACTTCGGTAAGTTCAGGCGATATATGTGCGGTTGTAGGTATCGAAGGATTTGATATTGGCGATACCATTGCCGATTTTGAAAACCCTGAGCAATTAGAGGTTATTCATATTGATGAGCCGACAATGAACATGTTGTTCACCATCAATACCTCGCCATTTTTTGGTAAGGAAGGCAAGTTTGTAACCTCGCGCCACCTGCGCGACCGTTTATATAAAGAAATGGAAAAGAACCTGGCGCTTAAGGTTGTTGAAACCGAATCGCCCGATTCATACCTGGTATATGGCCGTGGTATATTGCACTTATCTGTATTGATAGAAACCATGCGCCGCGAAGGCTATGAGTTACAGGTTGGCCAGCCACAGGTTATCATTAAAGAAATTGACGGCATTAAATGCGAGCCGGTTGAAACGCTGATAGTTGATGTACCCGGCGAAGTTGCAGGTAAAGTTATTGAACTGGTAACCCAGCGCAAAGGCGATCTGTTAGTTATGGAGCCAAAAGGCGATCTGCAGCACCTGGAATTTGATATTCCGGCACGCGGCATCATCGGCTTACGTAACAACGTATTAACCGCAACCGGTGGCGAGGCTATCATGGCACACCGCTTTAAAGCCTATGAACCATGGAAAGGCCAGATACCCGGCAGGTTAAATGGTGTATTGGTATCAATGGATACTGGTAAAACCACTGCTTTCGCTATTGATAAACTGCAGGATCGTGGACGTTTCCATATCGACCCGGGAGTTGATGTTTATGAAGGCCAGGTTTTAGGCGAGCACATCCGCGATAACGATTTGGTGATAAACCTTACCAAAGGCAAGCAGTTAACCAACATGCGTGCATCAGGTAGCGATACCAACGTGCGTATAGCGCCTGCCATCAAATTTTCGCTGGAAGAATCAATGGAATACATACAGGCCGATGAATACATCGAAGTAACGCCACAAAGTATCCGTATGCGCAAGATCTTCCTGAACGAAAACGACAGAAGGATCAACGCTAAAAAATTCCAGACGCAATAAATATATTATAGCATAATAATTAAGAGGCAGGCTTAGGTTTGCCTTTTTTTATTATCGTTTTAACCAAATTAAAATAATAGTTTTGTATATATCTTATTTACAATGAGAAAGCTGGTATTCTTACTGTTAATTACTGCGTCAATACTTGTTTCCTGCAAAAAAAATGAAAAACAATCATTGTTTTTTCCAAAGGACCGGCTGCAGTCGATCCAATTGAATGATACTTTAAACATGTATGTAAGCGAAACAAGGCAACTGCCAATTATACTAACACCGGCAGATTACCACCTTGATTCCTTAAAATGGAAATCATCTGATACTACTGTAATAACAATCTCAACTTCGGGCCTGCTAACTGCCAAAAAAGCAGGTACTTCAACGGTATCGGTAAGTAACCTATCAGGTGCTATTTCAGCCAGTACCCAGGTTATGGTGCTGCCTGTTGTTCCTGTTGATAGTTTAAAATTAGGGCTTATCGCTTATTATCCTTTTAATAACAGCGCTGTAGACGCATCAGGTAATGGTAATGACGGCGTGGCTACAAATGTAGTTGCAACAACAGATAGGCTTGGTAACAGCAATGCCGCTTATTATTTTAAAAATGATGGCGTCAGCGACAGCAGTTGGGTAACCGTTAAAGACAAACCGTCTCTTAGATTAAGCGGCACCGATTTCACTATAAACACCTGGGTAAAAATCACACAATACAGCACATCTTACGAAGATATTATTATAGACAAAAAGACCCATTTATCAGATAGTTGCTGGATTCTCGGTATGACAGGACCTAAGCAATTTTATAGAAGCATTAATAGTTATGGAATACTGTTTTATGCAGTTTCAGATGAAGGAGGTGTTCCAATTTTAGCAAGTAAAATGCAGATAGATTCCAGTAAATGGCATATGATTACAATCCGATATACAATTTCAAATCATCAAACCAGCATGTATATAGATGGTATTTTAAATAATTCTGCGAGTAATGTTCCAATGCCGGGTGCAAATAATAACGCCGATATTTACATTGGTAAGGATAACCCGCTTGATTCGGGAGGGGATAATTTTATAGGTAAAATTAATGATATCAGGATATATACAAGGGCCATCAGTTTAAATCAGATTACCCAGCTTTATAACGCACCGAATTAGGTAAATAGATTAAAATAACAAGTAGTATAACGAAAACGACAGAAAGATCAACGCTAAAAAATTCCAGGCGCAATAATATCATATTACCGGCCTAAAAAAAGACAGGTGTTTAGCCTGTCTTTTTTGTTTATATTTAAAGGCAAATTACGGTAAGAAAAAATATTTTTATATCTACCCAGCGTTTTGCATTTTGTATACGTATAGATATATAGGTATTATACATGTTTAAACTAATCTTGTTACAATGAAAAAATTATTACTTCTGTTATTAGCTGCGGCAACCCTTGCCTCATGTAGTAAATTAAATAACCCTGTAAAAGTTAACAAGGCTATTGATAGTTTAAAAGTAGGGCTCGTTGCCTATTACCCGCTTAATAGCAATGCAAATGATGGCTCGGGAAATAATAATAATGGCACAGCTTATAATGTAACCCCAACTACCGATAGGTTTGGCAAAGCCAATTCGGCGTATTATTTCGATGGTGTTGATAGCTATATAAAAGTAAGGGATACCACATCTTTAAGATTAAATAACACCGATTTTACACTTAATAGCTGGGTGCAACTGGATGCATATAATAGTTCATACGGATCTATTATCATGGCCAAGCGTGGTAATGGCTCAGGCAATGGCTGGAATTTTGGCATTGCAGGCTATGCCGATCTTACCAATGCAGTTGATGCGGATGGAATCGTTACTTATTCGATATCAGGTGGAAATGATCCTTTCGCTGCCGGAAAAGTAAAAATTGATACTACCAATAAGTGGCACATGCTCACCACGGTATACAGCAATTCGAAACAAGAAGTAAAAATATATGTGGATGGGTTTTTAGATACAACAACCGAGAATATGGCCACACCAAGCAGTATAACAACTGCCGATCTTTATATCGGTGCCGATTATGTTACCTCTGCTTATTTTATAAAAGGAAAAATGGACGATCTGCGCATATACAACAGGGCGCTTAGCAATAAAGAAGTATTGGCGTTATTCGTATTGCCAAATGATGATGTAGTGTATAACTAATAAGTATTTTTACTACATCGGCAAAAAACGGTAAATTCGCCGCATGAAAGGTAACGACAGGTTAAACCCAACCATATTTCATACGCGTTATGTGCACCTTACACAACTACGTGATGCAACTATAAAAACTATAAACGAGCTTACTGCCCATAATAAAAACTTATTACTGGCAGATTTTGGTTGTGGCGATATGCCCTACCGCTCGGTTATCGAGCCAAAAGTTGGCAAATACTTGGGTATCGACCTGGAAATGAACCCTAAAGCCGAGCATCATATCGGGTTTGACAGTAAAACTACCTTGCCCGATAATTATGCCGATATTGTATTATCAAACCAGGTATTAGAGCATGTGGATACGCCATCGGGCTATTTGCAGGAAGCTTACCGCATTTTAAAGCCGGGCGGTACTATCATTTTAACTACACATGGGTACTGGTTCTATCATCCCACCCCCAATGATTACTGGCGGTGGACAAGCGCCGGTTTAAGAAAAACGGTAGAGGCCGAAGGTTTTAAGATCACCTCATTTCACGGTATTATGGGTTTGGCAGCAAGTGGTTTGCAGTTATTGCAGGATGCCATTGGCGTTAAATTGCCCAAATTTTTATTGCCGCCCTTCGCGCTGGTAATGCAGGGCATGATAAGCTTGTTTAATAAGATAAACAGCCAGGAGCAGCGCGACAGGGATGCCTCGTTATATATTGTGATAGCGCAAAAGCCAACGGATGCAGCCTGATGGAGCAGTTTAATCTTTGCATTATAAAGCCCAATAAAGACGCTTTTTCTGAAACCTTTATACAGGAACATATTAACCGTTTGCCCGGCAATAAAAAGGTGCTTTATGGTGGCGCGTTCCCGGTTTATGACCACGAAGGAAACTTTTTGGTAAAATCATGGGCCGGTTTATTAAGCTATCTGATCCAAAAAAAAATATTCAAAAAAAAGAATATCGGCGTACGCACAAACGCGCTGGTAAAATATTTTAAGGCACAGCAAATTGATGTGGTTTTTGCCGAGTACGGTATGGTAGGGGCAATGGTTACCGAAGCATGCCGCCTGGCGGGTGTGCCACTCATCATCCATTTTCACGGTGCCGATGCCCATCACAAGGAAACAGTTACTGCTTATCACGAGCTGTATAAAAAAGCGTTTGCCTACGCCAGTTGGCTTATAGCGGTATCGGGCGATATGGTTGATACGCTTAAGCAATTAGGTGCCCCGGCAGGTAAAATCGTTAAGGCATCATGCGGGGTAGATACGGAGGCTTTCCCGGCTTTGGACATTTCAGGATCGGCACGTAATTTCTTATCTGTAGGCCGTTTTGTTGAAAAAAAGTCGCCATCATCGGTTGTAAAAGCATTTAAATTGGTAACTGATAAATTCCCCGATGCAAGGTTATGGATGGTAGGGCAGGGGCCGTTGTTTATTGAAACAAGAGAATTAGTAAACAGGTTAGGCCTCGAAAAAAGCATTACCTTAACCGGAGCTTTAAAAACAGAGCAGATAAAGGAATTGATGCGGCAGTCGCGATGTTTTGTACAGCATTCGGTTACCGCGCGCAATGGCGATAAGGAAGGTACACCGGTAACTATACTGGAAGCAGGGTCATCAGGCCTGGCCATAGTAAGCACCCGCCATGCCGGGATAAAAGAAGCCGTGGTAAATGGCGAAACCGGCTACTTGGTAGAGGAATATGATATTGAAGGCATGGCGGCCTGCCTGCTGAAAATTGCGGATGATGTGGAGCTTGCCTCGGCGCTTGGAGCAAAGGAAGCAGCATACATTCGCCGGAATTATGAGATTAAGGACAGAATAATTACTTTAAGCGGGCTAATTAAGCAAGCAATAAAAAAGAAGATATGATACGAAAATTAGTGCGTTCGTTTGTTGGGAAATTTGGCTATGATCTGGTAAAACCCGATAAGCGTTTGGTAGTAGATGGCCTCCCGGTTGATTTTGATAAGGCGACGCTTGATACTTATCACAAAGTAAAGCAATATACCATGACAACCCCTGAGCGCATAGCATCCCTTTGCAATGCGGTAAACTATTTGGTTAAAAATAAGGTGGAGGGCGATTTTGTTGAGTGCGGCGTTTGGCGCGGCGGCAGCACTATGGCGGCTATCGATACATTGATAAAAGCCGGAGATAAAAGCCGCGAAATTTATTTGTATGATACCTTCGAGGGCATGTCTGAACCTACTGAGCTGGATAAAATATCTACCGGCACAGGCGCTAATGAACTGATGGAAACCAGCGATAAAAATGATGCTACATCGGTTTGGTGTTATTCCGCTTTGGAAGAGGTGCAGCAAAACGTAGGTACACTAAAATATCCGGCCAGCAAAGTGCATTATGTAAAAGGCAAGGTTGAGGATAGCATACCGGGTACTATCCCCCAAAAGATCGCCCTGCTGCGTTTAGATACCGACTGGTATGAATCAACAGCGCATGAGCTTAAACACCTTTACCCCTTGTTGGTACCAGGCGGTGTAATTATTATTGATGATTATGGCCATTGGGAAGGCGCCCGCAAGGCAGTTGATGAATACATCGAAGCAGAAAAACTACCTTTACTGTTAAACAGGATTGATTACACCGGGCGTATTGGTATAAAGAGCTAACACCAGCATGGGGATAGTAAAGAAACAGGTTTATAAAAATACCATCGTATCGTATGCCGGTATGGTGATAGCCTATATAAACACGGTTTTGCTTTTCCCCTTTTTTACCAATACGGCGCAATATGGTTTTTACCAGTTGATTATAAGCGTATCAGTTTTATTCTCGCTGATCGCGTCAATGGGCGGGCCAAGCATTTTGGCAAAATATTTCCCATTCTATCGTACAGATGATCGAAAACATAATGGCTTTATACACTGGACTATCGGCCTGTCACTGATTGGTTTTGTAGTTACCACCGGTTTTTATATTGCACTTAAGCCTGTAATATTATCAGCATACAGCCATAACAAGTCGCCCTTGTTTGCTCAGTATTATTACTATTTAATACCGCTGTCGTTTTTTGTAGTAGCCTTCAACTACCTCGAAATGACCGGAAGGGTGGTATATCAAACCATCTACTCAAATATCCTGCAAAATATTTTGCTGCGGGTGCTTACCACTGTTTTTTTAGTGATGATAGCAATCAATTGGATAAATTTTCAGGATTTTATATTTCTTTATATCGGCAGCAACGGGCTTATATCTCTTTTACTGCTTATAAGTATCATTGCTTCGGGTAAATTCTCACACCGGGTAAATGATTACAGTTTTGAAACCATAAAAAAGCGTGAGATCGTAAATTTTGGCCTTTTTACACTCGTTTCAAGCGCGGTGTATGTATTGCTGCAAAAGGTAGATACGCTTATGCTTAGCTCAATGGCCGGCGACGCTGTACAAGGCGTTTATAGCTGGTATTTTAACATAGCCATACTTATCAGTATTCCGGCACAGGCACTTAGCAGAACAACCTATGCTATTGTTGCTGATGCCTGGAAATCCAAAAACATGCAAAATATTGCCGAGGTTTATGCCAAAACATCTATCATTCAAATGGTTGTTGGGTGCCTGCTGTTCATCGGCATTATTATAAACAGGGAGAACTTGTATACCATAGCCAGGAATAAAGAATATACCAACCCCGAGTATTTTAGTCTTTTCCTGGTTATTGGTTTCGGCTTTTTGGTTGATATTACCGGTGGGCTAAATACCTATATTATTACCACATCGCACAAATACCGCTTAATTACAGTGTTTATTATTGCAGCCAGTATATTTTGCATCGGCTTAAATTACGTGCTTATACCCAAATACAAAGGCCTGGGCGCGGCTATATCATATTTATTAACCATGACAGGCATTAACTTTGGTACATGGTTATACATTAAATACCGTTTTAAAATGCAGCCCTTTACCTACAAGCATATTATTGTAATAGGCATTACCATTTTGTGTTTTTATGCAGGCAAGTATTTTTGGCGTATGCCAAACGTATATCTGGATGTCGCGGTTAGGAGTGTATTTACGGCAACAATTTATGGCGGCCTCATTTATATTTTCCATATTTCAGCAGATGTTAATGAGAAAGTTGATAAAACTATCCTGAAACTAAAAACTATCCTGTAAGTTTGAAATCCTGCCCTTATAGTTTTACTTTCGCACTGTATGCAGGAAACAATTATCAGCGGCAACGTTAAAACCGCTTACGACGCATTTTATGAGCAGCACGATGAGGCCTGGCGCATGCTGGGCGCAAAGTATAAGGCGCAGCATATTATGGATGTTTGCAAAGGCCATACTTTTAAAAAAATATTAGAAGTTGGCGCGGGCGATGGCAGTATATTGAAATTTTTGGCGGATAAGAACTTCGCGCCCGAATATCATGCGGTTGAGATCTCGGAGAGCGGGGTTGAGCATATCCGGTCAAGGAATATAAAAAACCTGGCATCAATCCAGGTATTTGATGGCTATAAGCTGCCATTTGCTGATGATAGTTTCGACCTGATCATCCTCTCGCATGTTTTGGAACATGTGGAGCATGAGCGTTTACTGCTGCGCGAGTTAAGGCGGGTGGCAAAATACAGCGTTATTGAGGTGCCGAAAGATTACAGGGTTGGTGTTGATGACCGCCTGAAACATTTTTTGGCTTATGGGCATATCAATATGTACACGCCAACCTCGCTGCGCTATTTGCTACGTACCGAGGGTTTTGATATTAAGAACGACCTTACCTCGATGATAGGGCCGGAAGTGACAAAATTCAACACCTATATCAACCAAAAAAAGCCGAAGAGCATTATAAAGGATCTGAGAATTTCGGCTGAGTTTATGGTGAAGAATGGCCTGAACAAATTGTTTGGGAAAAAGATGAGCGAGAAACTAGCCAATGCCTATACCGTGCTTTGTAAAAAAGCGGATGAACAGCCAAAATTATTCTGATCGCATATAAAAATGCAAAACCTTGCCCCTATAGCCTTATTTGTTTACAACCGGCCCGACCATACCCGCCGTACGCTCAGCTATTTGCAAAAAAATGTGCTGGCTGATGAATCGCGCCTGTTTATATTTTCTGATGGCGCCAAAACCGATGCCGACCAGCCAAAGGTTGACCAGGTGAGGCAATTGATCAAAGAGGTAAGCGGTTTTAAATCGGTAAAGATCATCAACAGCAAGCAAAATAAAGGGCTTGCCAATTCCATTATCGATGGTGTTACGCAGTTGATAAAGGATTATGGCAAGGTGATAGTTTTTGAAGACGACCTGCTCTCGTCGCCTTATACCTTAGAGTATTTTAACGAGGCGCTTACCCGTTTTGCCAGCGAAGAAAAGGTAATGCACATCGGCGCTTATATGTTCGACCTGGATGATAAAAAGCTGCCCGAAACATTTTTTAACCGCATAGCCACCAGTTGGGGCTGGGCAACCTGGGCAAGGGCGTGGAAAGATTTTGAACCTGATATTGATAAGCTGATCGCCCAGTTTGATAAACCGAAAATTCAGCAGTTCTCCATTGATGGCACCATGAATTTCTGGAAACAGGTGCAGGAATTTAAAACCGGTAAAAACAACTCCTGGGCCATCCGCTGGTATGCTTCCATATTTTTAAAAGGCGGCTTAACGCTAAACCCATCGCGTTCGCTGGTGCATAACATCGGGCACGATGGAACAGGCGTACACTCCAATATCGAAAATACTTACCAGGTAAACATCGCCCAAAAGCCTGTTAAAAAATTCCCAACCGTTATTAAGGAAAACGAAAAAGCCCATCAGGCCATTAAACATTTCCTTAAAAACCGCAAAGGCAGTTTGGTAAAGCGTGGCCTGGTTTTTATAAGGCAATTGCGGGTAAGGTATTTTGTGAAGAAGGTTTAAAGCAAGCTTAATTAAACCATCAAATTATGTCATTTCGAACCTGCAGCGATAGGGGAAAGCGTAAAGGCAGGTGAGAAAACTTATACAAGCGGTTGTTCAAGCAAACAGGGCGTAAAAGATTTCTCCTCGCCCCCAATTACGCCACCCCGGCTGGCTTGTCGAAATGACAAGTGTTATTTACATCGTCGCCTTCAAAACAATATAAGGCGAGAGCAACTTCGATTCCACAGGGATAATTTTAGTGGCCACCTTACCTGCCAGCCATATCCCTTTAACCAGGGCTTTCGCCATAGCCGGTTTTTGCTCGCGGTTTTCGAGCCAGGTGGAGAACCTGCCATGATAATACGACTCGATATTTTTCAGGCCTAGTTGCTTGCAGGTATCAGCTAAAAAAGCCGGGTTCATGCAATCAATATAATGCTTGTTGTAATTATCCAGGTCGAATTTGTGTTGTACCCAGCCGTTAACGCCTGTGAAATTTGGCAGCGTGATAAAAAGTGTGCCACCGGGCTTTAAAAATTGCAGGTGGGTTTTTATAATAGCGGCAGTATCGCTAAAATGCTCAATCAACCCAAAAGAAAGTACCATATCATACTTTTCAGCCGGGGTATAGTTGAACAAATCGGCTTCGATAATATTTATATCGCCATCCTGCAGGCCGTTTTTTGTGAGCAGCTCTTTTACCAGGCCATCATGCACATAATAATCAAACAGGGTGGTATCAATATGCTGGTATTTTTTTAGGTAGATAGAATAATAACCCGGGAAACCACCCAGCTCAATGGCTGATCTTATACCGTTTTCTTTAATTAGTTTACCTAGTATATCCCCAAAAACATAATCGGGTTTTATATGAAAGATCAAGTCTTTTTTTGATTCCCAAAAAAATTTCCAGAAGCTGCGGTCAGTTAAATTATTTTCCATTAATCAATATCCTTATCGCTGTTTGCGGCTTTCTTTTCCACTATCCGTGCCGGGTTGCCCACCGCGATGCTGTTGGCTGGTATGTTTTTAAATACTACGGCACCTGCGCCAATTACCACATTATCGCCAATTTCAATATCGCCTATAATGCAAACATTAGCGCCTATATCTACATTATTACCTATGCGCGGACATTTGCTAAAGCTGCCATCCGCCAGTTTTTTATGGCCGATGGTGGTGGAGTTGCGCAGCACGCAGTTCTCGCCAATAACAACACCCTGGTTTATTACCAGCGCATGCCCGTGAAACAGCGATAAGCCCTTTCCAACCGTAAGTTTACGCGGTAGCTCTATCCCCCAAACCCAATCTACCCAATAACGGTAAAACAGCAGGTACAGGATAAAAATGACCTTTAACAGCATATACCGGTTAATAACCTGCACCAGCCGGAACATAAAAAGCACCAGTTGCCCCTTGAAATTCTGCCGGTTTGCCTGCCAATCCTGAAATAAATAAGCGAAAAAGTTCATTTTTTAATGCCTGCTTTATGGAAGCATCCAAAAGTAAAGTTTTTAGTTATATAATTACCCGTAGCGGCACAATACTTTGTGCCGTTGCTTCTGCCCCGCAGCAGAAATTTTTCTATCTATACCCTAATAGTATTATACTTGCGTGAATGAAAGTTACATTGATCAATACAGCCGATGCCGGGGGCGGGGCCCCTGTGGCCTGCCTGCGCCTGTTGAAAGCGCTGGATGAGCAAAAGGTTGATGTAACACTTTTGGTGCAGCATAAAAAAACTGATGAACCAAAAGTTGAGGGCATTGCCAAAAATACCTTAACCCGCTTAAAGGCACAGTTTAATTTTCTGCTGGAGCGCCTGCCATTCATCTTCTTTCACGAAAAAGATAAATCGGTACGCTTCGCCTTTTCAACCGCTAACGTGGGTACAAGTATAAAGGATGAGCCACTTGTAAAGGATGCCGATATTTTGCACCTGCACTGGACAAACTCCGGTTTTTTATCTGTTGTTGACCTTAAACAGTTGATGGACCTGGGCAAGCCCATTGTATGGACGCTGCATGATATGTGGACTTTTACCGGCGGCTGCCATTACGCCGGAACCTGCGACCACTTTATGCGCGAGTGCGGCGATTGTTATTTTTTAAGCGATGCCGGGCCAAACGATATTTCGCACAGTGGCTGGCTGCGTAAGGCGGCCATGTATGTCGGGGCAAAAAATATCACTTTTGTAACTTGCAGTAATTGGCTGGCAGGCGTGGCGAAGCAAAGTTCGTTATTAAAAGACTTCAATATAAAGGCAATTCCAAACCCTATCGATACCAATATTTTCTTACCGCTAAATGATACAGATTCACATGCCAAGTGGTGTATTAATCCCTGGGCGAGAATTATTTTATTTGGTGCAGCCAATATAAACGACAAACGAAAAGGTATTGCCTACCTGGTAGAAGCCCTGAATATTTTAAAGAATGATTATGAGGAAACCGCGCTTACCGAGGTAGTGATATTTGGTAAAAATAAGCATTTTGATGTGAGCGTACTGCCTTACCACGTTTACCAGTTCGACATGATAAGTTCGCAGGCCGAACTGGCTGAGCTATACAGCCTGGCGGAGGTATTGGTACTGCCATCGTTAGAAGATAATTTGCCAAATACAGCAATGGAGGCCATGGCTTGCGGCACGCCGGTAGTGGCCTTTAACACAGGCGGCCTGACCGAAATGATCGATCATCAGAAAAATGGTTATCTGGCGGAGTTCAAATCAGCTGCCGACCTGGCGAAAGGGATATTTGAAATACTTAATTCTGATAAGAAAGAAGAGTTGTCACAAAATGCCCGCAATAAAGTGCTGCGCGATTATAATAATGAAACGGTGGCCCGGCAATATATGGAAGTTTACACATCGGCATTAAGATAATGGCAGCTAAGCAACCTATATTATCCGTTATCACCATTGTTTACAATAATGTAAGCGATATTGAGCGTACCCTGCTATCGGTGCTAAACCAAACTTATGCGGGTATTGAGTATATTATTATTGATGGCCTTTCAAATGATGGCACGCTGGAGCTTATAAAACGTTATGAAAGCCGTATCACTAAACTCATCAGCGAAAAGGATAAGGGTATTTATGATGCCATGAATAAAGGGCTGGCTTTAGCCACCGGCGATTATGTGATATTCATGAACTCCGGCGATGAATTTTATGCGCCCGATACGGTAGCGACAGTTTTTGCCACAGCTAATGATGCTGATATTTATTATGGCGAAACAGAAATGATAGATGCCAGCGGCCAAAGCCTGGGCCAGCGCAGGCACAAGGCGCCGGAAACTTTCACCTGGCGCAGCTTTAAATTTGGCATGAGCGTTAGTCACCAGGCTATATATATTAAACGCGCGTTATTGGAGCCGTACGACCCCAGATACCAGTTAAGCGCTGATATCGACTGGATCATCTGCGCAGCGAAAAAAGCTAAAAAAATAGTTAACGTAAACGGTTATGTTGCTAAATACCTTGTCGGTGGCATGTCAAAAACAAAGCACCGCCAGAGTTTGGCCGAGCGTTTTGACATCATGAAGCGGCATTATGGTTTGCTGCCCACTATATTAAATCATTTGGTTATTGCGTTTAACCTGGGTTGGTATTGGTTAAAAAACCGCCGAACCAACGATTAGCCTTTTATATGGATGAATTTATAATAGACAGGCAAACCATAAACGACCTTGCCATTTTTGCAGATGAAGCCGCATCTGTTTACTCATTTTTTAACCATGTAAAAACAATAGGTGGGCAAACTAAACTACGTAAGCTTATCGAAACACCTTCGGCTGATATCAACATATTAAACTCGCGTAAGCAAACTATTCAATATTTTCATCAGCATAAATTAGCGCTGCCTTTAAACAAAAAGGACATTGATTTTATTGAGCACTACCTGGCCTTTAACAGGTCGCCTTTGAAACCGAATATATTCGATGTTTCGGCAGGTAAGATCAAAAATTACCTTAGTCCCGGTAGCGACCATTACATTATTACACAAGGTATAAAAGACCTGCATAAACTGCTTATTGTTTTGAACCGCTTTAGTGCTGCCATGAAAACCGAGGGCATGAATGCAGCCGTACATGAATTTGCTACGGCAATGAATAATTTTTTAGCCAAGCCCGCTATTCAGAAACTGATCGCAACCGACCCTGAAAAAGAGCAGAGCTTTTTGCAGGTAAGCCATCACGATAAATTATTCAGAAAAACCGAAATAACTAACATAAGGACGCTTTTAAACGTAGTTTACGAGCTGGATGTATACATCAGCATAGCCAGGGTGCTTGATAATAGCAATTTTTGTTTAGCCGAATATATTGATACCGATGAGTGTTTTGTAAACATCGAAGGTTTGCATCATCCGTCGATAAAAGATGCTGTTACTAATGATATTGAGATAAGCACTAAAAACCTGCTCTTTATAACAGGCGCTAATATGGCCGGTAAATCGTCGTTTTTAAAAGCTTTAGGTTTGTGCGTTTATTTGGCACATGTAGGTTTTCCGGTACCGGCAAAAGCAATGCGCACCAATGTTTTTAACGGATTGATAACTACCATAAACCTGGCGGATAATATAGGTGCCGGGTACAGCCATTATTTTAGCGAGGTAAACCGGGTAAAACAAACGGCCTTACTTATAAAAGAACAAAGTAAATTGTTCGTGATATTTGATGAGTTATTCAGGGGCACCAATGTTAAAGACGCTTATGATGCTTCCCTGGCCATTATTAAAGCTTTATCAAAAGTAAAGAACTGCGTTTTTCTTATCTCTACCCATATTGTCGAAATAGCGCAACAGCTGCAGGATATTGAAAATGTAAGGTTTGATTATTTTAACGCCGGTATTACCGGCGGAAAGCCCGTATTTGATTACAAACTGAGAGCCGGCGTATCGTCAGAAACACTTGGCTATTTTATCTTTAAGAACGAAGGCATCATAGAGATACTGGAAGAAGCGGCTAAAAATAAAGATAAATAAAAACGCCATTGAAATTTCAATGGCGTTTTTTTTATCTTTACCTATCGTTTTTTCTTCGGTTCCTGTTTTTTGGCAGGTTCCGGTTTCTTCGGTTCCGGTTTTTTCTCTGTTTCGGGTTTCTTTTCAGCCTTAGGTTCGGCTTTCTTCCTCTTATTCTCGGCATAAGCAGCGCCGCCTAAGGCCAGCACCAGGAAAATAGAGCCTACCAGTGAAATGCCTTCGCCGGTATAGTATGATGCCGGGTGGAAAACAAACTCAACCTTATGGTTGCCCACCGGTATTACTGCCGCGCGCAGCAGGTAATCGGTACGGAAATAAGGTTGCTCCACGCCATCTATCAAAAATTTCCAGCCTTCCTTGTAATAAATTTCTGAGAAAACCGCTACCTGCGATGTTGATGAACCTGTTTGATAAACCAAATGTTCAGGCTCGTAGCTGGTAAGGGTAATGGTTGCATTTGGGTCAACCGCCAATGATTTTCCATCTATCAACCCTTTATATTGCTGGTCAACAATAGCCTCGTTCTTAGGGTCGAAGGCACTTAACGCGTTCATCTCCTCGTCGGCGCTGCGTACATATTTTACGCTTTTTATAAACCAGGCATGGCCGCATGTGGTTCCATTGGCCTTCATACTTGGCGCGCCTGTTTTTGGGTCGGCTATAATAATGTATTTAGTATTAAGCATATCTAAAACATCGCGGTTATAACTGCCGGTATCTGCAGGGTTATAGTTGCCATTAACAGGAAGCCTGAATTGCCTGTCTATCAGTTCATCAAAGCGTTTTAGTTTGGCTGCGTGATAGCCACCAATGCTTTTGTGAAAATACGAGGTATAAGCATTAATGAACGGGTCGCCGCGGCTTAGGTCTAAAACCCTGTAATCAGGGTCGGTATCACGTAAAATTATCTGATCGATCGGGCTCATCGGAACAGGCTGCGCTACATCTTGCTTATCAACAAAATTATTATTGTTTAAATAGCGCCTGTCAACCCCCCACATATCTACCAAAGTAATTACCAAAAATGCTACAGCGGCTACGGTTACATTTATTTTTTGCTTCAAAAATGCCCATAACAAGCCAAAGGCTATCACAATAAATATAAGTGAGCGAATGGCATCGTTACGTTCTAAAGCTATCCTGTCGCTCACCAAACCATTAGCAACATTTTTCCCCAGTTCGCCTGCAGTATTAGCCGGTACGCCTGCTGAAGCAAAAACTTGTGTAAGTATGGCAATAATATTGGGTTGCTGATCAGTTTTAAAGCTAAAGAACAGCTCAGGCACAGCTATCAGCAATAAAGTGAGGCCACCGGTAATGTAAAAAGCAATTTTTACGTTTTTAAATAACTTTACCTTATCCTTTTCAACAATTACCTCCTGTACAGCCATAAATGCCAGCATCGGGAAGCACAACATGGCAACTGCCAGTATAGATTCAACCGCCCTGAACTTGTTGTACATTGGGAAGTGGTAAAAGAACAGATCGGATACATAAGGGAAATTTCTACCGAAAGAAAGCAACATGGTAAGCACTACGGTAATAAGCAGCCACCACTTTATCCTGCTTTTTACGATGAGCAGACCCAGCACAAACAGAAAGCATACGATGGCGCCAAAATAAAACGGGCCACCTGTAAACTGTTTGCCGCCCCAATAGCTGCTTATCCCATACCGTTCGCCATTGGCAACAAAACCTTCTGCCTGTTCCTCTGGTATGCCATTTGAAACAAGTGCTTTGGTCATGTTGGAGTTGGGGATATCAAAAGCCTCGCTACCCGAAGCACCGCCATAAGCGTTTGGTACTAAAAATGTAAAGCATTCGCCTACACCCTGGCTCCAGTCATAAGCATAGTCGCGGCTTAGACCGTTGCTTGGTTTGTTGGTGTTTTGGGTGAGGTTTGATTGGCCGCGATTGGTTTCCTTGCCATATTCGGCAGTTGTCCACAGCATTGATGCGTTTACCGCTACGCCTAATACGGTTGCCGCTACTAAATAAATAATGGCCTTACCAAATGGCTTTAATTGCTTGTCTTTTATGGCATGGTACAATTCAACCAATACCAATATCAGTATAGCCAGCAACAAATAATAGGTCATTTGAACGTGATTGGCGCGCACTTCCATTGCCAAAAAGAAGGCTGTTATGGATGCGCCCAACAGGTATTTCCCTCGCAGCGTTAAAATTATCCCGGCCAAAATAGGGGCAAAAAATACAATGGCATAAGCCTGGTTAGCATGCCCGGCATATATCAGTATAAAATTGTACGATGAAAAGGCAAACGCCACCGCGCCGGCCGCTGCAAGCCAGGGGTTAAGCCTCAGCACGCAGAATAATAAATAAGCGCCCAGCAGACTTAATAATATGGTATCAACCGGGTTAGGGAAAACAGCTTTTAAAGTTTGTATAACATAACTGGTAATGTTATTGGGATAAAGCACATGGATCTGGTACGATGGCATACCGCCAAACATGCTGTTTGTCCATAATGGTTCATGGCCGGTTTTGGCCCGTGTATCCATTATTTCTTTTTGCATACCCTGGGCCTGTACAACATCGCCTTGCTGTAAAGCCTTGCCCTGCATTAAAGGCGTAAAAAAGTAGGCGTAGGTAATTGCTATTAAAATTGCGACAATAAGCACGTGAATACCATTGCGTTTGAACCAGTTATTCATTTAAGATTTTTTAAAATGGATATAATATTTTCAAAAATAGAAAATTGAACGGGAAAAGGAATTATATATGTTAAAAGGATTTTTTTAACAATTTTTGGTTTGCGATCTGAGCGCGATAAACACCACCACCATTAAAATTATGCTGACGATGTACGCGATAATGCGGGCGCGGTTATATTCTTCCCTGTCTTTACGGATATCGAAAAAATTATACAGGGCAAGTAAACCCAGGGCTACCCAAAAGAACCAGTTTATTTTACAGGAAGCAGCAAATAGCGAGGTTGATATGGCAAACACAATGTAGTTGGCTATAATAAGCAGTGTGGACTGCGGCGTACCGTAGTGCCTGCGCTTGTATATTTCCTCGGGAAGCATGTTACTTTATCTCTTCATAATCCACAAAATCACCTTCAGAGTCGGGGATCTTGCCTTTGGGCTGCTGTGGTATATGGTCTATTTTAACGCTGCCTGGTTTGGCGGCGGTATAATTTTGCTGATAGTTTTGGCTATGTTGCTGCGCTTTGTTCATTACCTTTTGAAAAAGCATGGGCATTACTATACGTATAAGCATACGGATAACCCATAGTATAACAATTATGAAAAACAGAAATTCTAAAAATTCCATGGTGTTAAAATTAAGCTTACAAATATAAGATTATAACGTGAAAAATGTTTTGTTATGATGTACGTTGTTTTTTTGACACAGGATTGATAGTATTTGTTACAGGGGAGAATAATTTGAAGATTTGGCAATTTGAAAATTTGAAAATGATTTGACTTGTAGCTTTGTAAGCCCCCGCTCCCGCAAGCGTCCCGCTTGTGGACGTAGGACGATACAAAGCATACCTATCGCAAGCCCACAAGCGGGACGCTTGCGGGAGCGGAGCAGCAATTCGAAAACATTAATTAATTTTCAAATCTTTAAATCAACAAATTTTCAAATTAAAACTTCTCCTCCATCATTTTTTCAAGCGCGAACATTTCATCGCGTAACTTGGCGGCTAATAGAAAGTCCATGTTTTTGGCGGCGGCAAGCATCTCTTTTTTGGTGTTTTCTATTGATTTTTTAAGATCGGGCTTGGTCATGTATTGCACAATAGGGTCGGCAGCAAGAGTTGCCATCTCATTTTCAACATAGGCTTTTTGTACACCGCCCTTAAAGTCGACAACCGAAGTTTGCTCGATGATCTCCTCGCGCGATTTGCCAACCGTGGTAGGCGTAATGCCGTGCTCGGTATTATAAGCTATCTGCAAATCGCGGCGGCGGTTGGTTTCGTCCATGGTGATCTGCATGGAGGCGGTTATTTTGTCGGCATACATAATTACCCTGCCGCGGTCATTACGGGCAGCGCGGCCTATGGTTTGTATCAGCGAACGTTCCGAACGTAAAAATCCTTCCTTATCAGCATCTAATATGGCCACCAATGATACTTCGGGCAGATCCAGCCCCTCACGTAAAAGGTTAATGCCTATCAGCACATCAAACTCGCCCAAGCGCAACCCGCGCAGTATTTCCACTCTTTCAAGGGTTTTTACTTCGGAGTGGATGTAGCGGCATTTGATGCCCAGCCTGTCCATATATTTTGCCAGTTCTTCGGCCATGCGCTTGGTGAGGGTGGTTACCAATACGCGATCGCCCATTTTTACAGTTTTGTCCACCTCATCAAGCAAATCGTCTACCTGGTTTATAACCGGGCGCACATCAATCACCGGGTCAAGCAAGCCGGTTGGGCGTATCACCTGTTCCACCACTACACCGCCCGATTTTTCGAGTTCAAAATCGCCGGGAGTAGCGCTTACATAAATGGTTTGCGGGGCCAATCGCTCAAACTCCTGGAAGTTCAGCGGGCGGTTATCCATAGCAGCCGGTAAACGGAAACCATACTCAACCAACGATATTTTGCGCGACCTGTCGCCGCCATACATGGCCCTAACCTGTGGTACGGTTACATGGCTCTCGTCAATCACCATCAGGTAATCTTCGGGGAAATAATCCAACAGGCAGAATGGCCTGGCGCCGGGTGCCCGCCCGTCAAAAAAGCGCGAATAATTCTCGATGCCCGAGCAATAGCCCAGTTCGCGTATCATCTCCAGGTCGTAATTAACCCTTTCTTCCAGTCGCTTTGCTTCTAAAAAGCGGCCGTCGTCAATAAACTGCTTTTTGCGGGTTTCCAGTTCTTCCTGTATCGCCCAGATGGATTGCTGAAAGCGCTCGCGCGGGGCTACGTATAAATTGGCGGGGTAAACCACCATATGTGTCATCTTTTCGACCGTTTTGCCGGTGCCAACATCAAAAGTGCTCAACTCCTCAATATCATCACCAAAAAACGAGATCCGGTAAGCATGATCCATATAGGCCGGGAAAATATCAACCACATCGCCTTTAACCCTAAAGGTACCGCGTTTAAAATCTGCCGTGGTACGCGAGTAAAGTATCTCCACCAGCCTGTGCAAAAAGGCATTGCGGCTAATACGCGTGCCCACTGCGAATTTGAATACCGAATTGGCAAAATCCTCTGGGTTACCCATACCATAAATGCAGGAAATGGACGATACCACAATAACATCGCGCCGGCCACTCATGAGCGATGAAGTAGTGCGCAGGCGCAGCTTTTCAATCTCATCATTTATCTGCAGGTCTTTTTCTATATAGGTATTGGATGATGGTATAAATGCCTCGGGCTGGTAATAATCGTAATAGGATACAAAGTAGTTTACCGAATTCTCGGGAAAAAACTGCTTGAATTCGCCGTATAGCTGTGCCGCCAGCGTTTTGTTGTGACTTAGTATAAGGGTTGGCCGCTGTGTTTGCTGTATAACATTGGCTATGCTAAATGTTTTGCCCGAGCCGGTTACGCCGAGCAGGGTTTGGTAGGTATCGTCGTTATTTACGCCTTCAACCAGTTGACGGATAGCCTCGGGCTGGTCGCCGGTGGGTTTATATTGAGAAGTTAATTTGAAATCCATTTATGCTGCAAAAATAGTGATTAGTGATTAGTTAATCAGTGATTAGAGATGAGTTAATAACGAATATGAAATTCAAATGTTCCATTCGCTTATGCAAAGTAAATACAGGGATATGACAACCCTATGTCAACAAGGGGATTTAAGAGGTGAATTTCATAATGTCACACGGTTATATTTATTGAAACTATGCACCAAATTGTGTGAGAAATTTTTATAGGGTGGATAATATTAATTAACAATTAACAATTAACAATTAACAATTAACAATTAACAATTAACAATTAATTTTATTTTAAGAAATAAATTCTTTAAGTTAGTTCATTATTAAACCTTTAATCTCACTAATATGAAAAAAATCTTATTTCTTGCAATGGCGATTATTGTGTCAGTTGTTACAATAACAGTTGCGGAGGATGCACCTCCACCATCAGGTTGTATCAACAGGCCAGACGAAAATAATGGTCATTGCGTTGTTACGACATTGCCCAAAAGCAAGACTTACACTTGTGCAGATTCGGGCACTTTTCAGTCTAACGACTGTGTGAAAGGAATGTAGAAATCATGACAGAAGGGCTTTAAACCTTTCTGTCATTTTTTGAAAACATATGAGAAAGATCTGCCTCCTATTGTTATTGCCTTTTTTCTTAGGATGCAAAGACAAGACAAATTTAAATGTTAATTATAAAAAGCCTTCCGAATCGAAATTAAAACTTGTTTCAAATTCGACAATTACATTTAAATTAAGTGAAAGCACTGTTCCATCTGAAGGTGTTCAATATTATGTGGATAAAAGTGTAGCCTATTTGATATTTTTGAACGCTGGAAACAATGCACTTGATTTTTATGACATGCATTCGCGAGGGTATAAATTTAGCTACGGCTTTAAAAACATACTTAAAAGTGCAAGTGGTTTTTACGTTCATAACATGGATAGTATATTTCTTTATTCGGACCCCAAGAAGGAATTTATATTATCAAATTTAAAAGGTACTATCAAGCAATTTTCAATTAAGCAAGCAGCTTTTCGGCATAATGTTTTGTCAGCCTCACCAATAATCAATGCCTCACATCCCGTGTTTGTTATTAATGGAAACCTAATCTACTCTGGGTATAAATTTGGAGAAGTAAAAAAGGTGGATCAACTGCCTAGATATTATAGCGCAAGCTTAAATCTTAAATCTGGTATTGTAACGGACTTCAATAGGTATCCAATAATTTATGATAATTATAATTGGGGTGGTCGGCATCTTAGGCAACCCTACGTTGATTATAACCCCAAAAAGAAAATATTTGTTTCTAGTCTGCCGATAATGCATAATTTGATTATTACGGATCAGGCAAATTATTCTACCACTCAAATATACGGCGGTTCAAATAATGTCGAGAATATTCCTCCAATGAAAGATGCTATTACCTATCTTAGTAATAGAGAGGATGACGTAAAAGCAACAGCACATTTTTACCTGAACGATTCTTATCGGAATATTATATATGACAGATTTAGAGATATATACTATCGTGTCGTAGAATATGCTTCAGAAAAAAGTAAAATTGATGATGATGGTGCTGGCGAAAAAAGGGATGCAATAATTATACTTGATAATGACCTTAAGATTAAAGGAGAAACCTCTTTGAATAAAGGCATATCAATATGGACATATTTTGTATCTGAGGACGGGCTTTGTTTATTAAATACTAATTTTAACAATGAAAATTATGCAGTATTTTCAGTCTATAAAATTTCTAAAAATTAAAATCATTTTATTTCTTTTACTCTTTTCAATAGGCTGTAGGAAAAATATTTTTCCGAAAACTATTAGCTCTTTAGAAAAATTGAGCCAACACCACTTTGTGGATAATCAAGTTTATTTGGTTATTCCAAATGCTGGATGCGATGGGTGTATAAGCTACTCAGAAGAATTTGTTAAAACAAATTATAAAAAATATCCTAACCTTATTTTTATTTTAACTTCGATATCGTCACAAAAGAAGTTAAAATATATACTTGGTGATTCGATATTGAAAAGTAATAACGTAGTAATTGATAGCAATAATGTTTTCTTGTATCCACAAAATGAAAATAAAATATATCCTCTTGTAATTTATACCAATAAAGATAACATCACGAAGATCGAATATCAAAACCCAAATTCAGAAGGCATAGGCAATTTAATTACTTATTATGCCACACATAAATAAGTTATTCTGTTTATTAATATTTCTTTTCTATTCAATTACCAATGCCTTTTGCCAGGTGAAACAATTTCAGGTTTTAGATAAGACTTCCAAAGATCCCATTCCTTTTGTTATTGTTAGGGTAACAGACTCTCTATCAAAAGATAAAATTGTTACAACAACTAGTAAAGACGGTTTTTTTTTAATTGACAGTAAACAGTTAAGTGGCAGTAATTTAAAGCTTAGCTTAGAATTGCTGGGCCATGCTAAAGTAGATCAAACCTTTAATATGCAAGAAAGAGTCTTTTACATGGAGGTAACATCCAATGTGTTAGACCAAGTAAATGTGATTTCTAAAAAGAAAGTAATAACTGTCGAATCCAACAAAATTATTTATGATGTTCAAAATGACTCACTTCACAATCGTACTCATTTAGCTGATGCAATTCGTCAAATGCCTGGAGTTGATGTATCGTTAACAGGTGAAATAAAAGTACGAGACAAGAAAATATTATATATGCTTAACGGCAATGAAGATATATTAGTGAAAGATGCGCAATCTTTCATGGCGATACCTACAAAACTTATTGCTAAAATTGAACTCATAACTGACCCAGACCCTAAATATAAAGAGCGGGGTTATGATTTGATTATGAATATTATAACAAAAGGAGACATAGTAAAAGGATCTTTAGGCAGTATCTCAGCTGGAATAGATTCCAGATATGCCCCAAATGGCAATATTTTCTATTATTATCGTAAGAACAATTTTTCAGTTAATTTGAATGGTACTATATCTGAAAATAAGAATACCATTACTGATTTTACAAACGCTAATTCAAATAGCGATGAAAATACATCGCAGATAAATTCAGCTACAACAACTAAAACGTTGTCAAGTGAAATAGATTTCAATTATGTTTTAAATAACTCATTATTATACGCGTATTTCAATTACGGATTGGCAGATTTTACTCAAAATTCCATTTCTAATTCCAGTTCAACTTTAATGCCCGGCCAAGTACTTACTAATACTTTATTAAATAATGATCAGCATAAATATATTGGAGGGGTTGGCATCAGATTAAACAAAATTAGTACAAAAACTAATGGGTCAATAAACCTGAGTTATTCTATTACACCTATAAAGGATCAAATAAACAACGTAATAGCTACAGACGATAGTGTTAATAATGGGTTGAGCAAAGAAAGTTGGGATGAATTCATTTTCCAAAGTGATTTTACAACAAAAGTAAATACGATGTTATCTTTGGATTATGGACTACAAGAAATAAATAGAATATATACTGCTGATTATAATAATTTATTCCTTAAAAATGATGCTATCGTATCCAATAACAATGAACAAGAAGAATATAAGCAGAACATTCATTCACTATTTGGTTATTTAAAATTCACGCCTAATAAAAAACTTCGTTTTAATATTGGATTAAGAGCAGATATTTCAGAGCTTTCAAGCTCTTTAGGAAATGATGATTTGTTCAATAATTCATATTTTAACTTATTGCCACGTGTCAATGTTGCCTATAAAATAGGCACCGACCAAGTCCTACAATTCAATTACAAAATTCGTTTAGTTAGGCCATCGTTATATTATTTATCATCTTTCATAAATTCTGAAAATCCTATTTTAAACCAGGCAGGTAATCCAGCTCTCAAACCAGAAACATATAATAATTTTGATTTAACTTATACGCATTATTTTAATAAACTTTATATAAGTCCTGAGCTTTATTCAAGTTTTAGTACCAACAGCATTCAAAAAGTTGCAATACCTGACGCTGGCAATTTTATCTACACTTTTGCGAACGGAGGCCGTGCATTTATTAATGCGTTTTACTTAGGCCTTGGAGGGGCTTTAACATCACACATACAGGTTAACGTAAACTCTGCAATCGGTCGCAATCAAATTAGTCTGAATAATATATCGTCAAATAATTTATTTTATACAACCTCCTTTAATGGCACATATGACTTCAACGAAGGGATTACAGGGCAGATTTCTGGATTTTTTAATTCGCCAACTGTGCAACCACAAGGGTCTGTTACTGGCACAAATATGCTATTAGTATCATTGTCGAAATCTTTATTTAACGATAGGGCTAATTTTAACTTGGCACTGTCCGACCCGTTTTTTACAAACAGGGTAATAACAAATAAAATTACAGATAATGGGTTTGATGTCATTGATCGTCAGTTAAGATCTGCAAGGCTATTATCTGTTTCATTTTTCTATCATTTTGGCAAACTTGAATCCAAATATGCAGTCAATGGTTCTAAAACATCAACTGAAGACTTGAAAAAGGATCATTAATTACTAATATCAAATTACAAGTAGTAGTTTTGATACCAGATGAATAACCAATTTTCAACTAAAAAATACAAACACATTTTCTTCGATCTCGATCACACCATCTGGGATTTTGATAAAAATGCCGAAGAGGCTTTGCACGAGCTTTATGTTATTCATCACCTTAAAGAAATTGGCCTGCCATCTGCCGAACTTTTCATCGAAACTTATACCCGTAATAACCACCACCTTTGGGCACAATACCATGTGGGTAAGATCACCAAGGACTATTTACGCGAAGCCCGTTTCAGGACTACATTTTTGGAGCTTGGCCTGCACCCGGATGTTATACCCGTGGGTTTTGAGGATGAATATGTAAGGCTATGCCCTACAAAAACCAATCTGTTTGCCGGTGCGCATGAGGTACTTGCTTATCTGAAATCAAAATATACGCTGCATTTAATATCCAATGGTTTCCAGGAATCAACCGAAATAAAAATAGCGGGCACCAACATTGGCAGTTATTTTGATCAGATCATCATATCAGAAGTGGTTGGCGTTAACAAGCCCGATAAGGCGATTTTTGAGCATGCGCTTAAATTGGCCGGGGCAGTAAAAGAAGAAAGCCTGATGATTGGCGATAGTATTGAGGCCGATATTCGCGGCGCTATGAATTTTGGTATGGATGCTATTTATTTTAACCCGGCGGGTTTGGATAAGCCTGATGATGTTGTAGTGGAAATAAATGGGTTGGGGGAATTGGTTGAGTTGTTGTGATCTTTTATATGGTAAACAAAGCTTGCGTTACTTATCGCTCGGTGACGCTCAATTGCCGCTAAGGCTGTTACTTTTGGCTTGATCCAAAAGTAACCAAAAGATCAAGCCAACAAAATCCTTCCACCCACAGGCAAAACGCCCAGGCCCGCGTTTGTTGGCTGGCCTTTGCCCGCCTTTCTTTTAGGCTTTACCGAAATTCTTTTTTACCCCTAAAGCTTTCCTGTTATCCGCCAGTAGAACAGCTTCGGGCGAAAGCAGGCAAAACAATGGTGGCCTGTGTGGTTGCAGGGCATAGCATGTTTTTGCTGAAGCGGGTGGCAGAGCGAGCGACAGCAGGGCAAAATAAATGCAGCCCAGGTTTTGCCTGATTTGCAGGGCAAAGGCCACGTGCGGCAAAGAAGCATTTCT
>Ga0302315_10000205_pt1 | contig 73848 bp, 60 predicted proteins | sample III_Palsa_N3_1_FD_200532 | JGI IMG/M metagenome (GOLD analysis project Ga0302315, IMG submission 200532) | Peat permafrost microbial communities from Stordalen Mire near Abisko, Sweden - III_Palsa_N3_1 | ecosystem: Environmental > Terrestrial > Soil > Palsa > Peat permafrost | place: Sweden...
ATTTGCAAAATCCAAATGATCAAATATAGCAAAATTTCGATGACAAAATGGTACAATAGATAAAAAAATATGAACAATTCTATATTGTTCGCCAAATAATTAACGGTTGGTATATAAAACCTCGGTGAAGCATCCCACTCCTTTTCACGTTGTTTTTCACGTTCTTCTTCATAAGCAGCCCACTCCTTTTCACGTTCTTTTTCACGTTCTTCTTCACGCTCCTTTTCACGTAGTTTTTCAAGTTCATCTTCATCATATGAACTAAATGAATCTTCATCAGATGAACTAGATGAATCTTCATCATATGAATCTAGTTCATCTTCATCGAAATCTCGAATCTCTTCATCTAAATCTAGTTTATCTTCATTCATTTTATCCAGTTCCTCTTCATCTGAATCGAGTTCCTCTTGATTTGAATCTAGTTCTTCTTCATACAATTCTTTATAGAAATTTTGGAGTTGCTCTTCCATTTCGTCTTGATATGAATCTAGTTCATCTTCATCATATGAATCGAGTTCATCTTCATCATATGAATCTAGTTCATCTTCATCATAATAAGCAGCCCACTTCTTTTCACAATAAGCATCCCACTCCTTTTCACGTTGTTTTTCACGTTCTTCTTCATAAGCAGCCCACTCCTTTTCACGCTCCTTTTCACGTAGTTTTTCAAGTTCTTCTTCATCATATGAACTAAATGAATCTTCATCAGATGAACTAGATGAATCTTCATCATATGAATCTAGTTCATCTTCATCATATGAATCTAGTTCATCTTCATCATATGAATCTAGTTCATCTTCTGATTCTTGTGATTCTTCTGATTCTGTTGATTCTTCTGATTCTTGTGATTCCTCAGATTCTGTTGATTCTTCTGATTCTTGTGATTCTTCTGATTCTGTTGATTCTTCTGATTCTTGTGATTCCTCAGATTCTGTTGATTCTTCTGATTTTATTGATTTTTTGGAATTTTGATTAGCATCTTCATCATATGAATCGAGTTCATCTTCATCATATGAATCGAGTTCATCTTCATCATAATAAGCAGCCCACTTCTTTTCACAATAAGCATCCCACTCCTTTTCACATGGCTAACCATTGAGGGTATAATGGTAGATGCCCGAGACCAAGTGACTATTATTTCTCTCTCCTCTCCCATTTGGATTTTTGCAAATGTTTCCGATAAATGCTTAGCTACAAATCTTTTCTTTACTACAATTTTTTTTTTCACCTAAATAATGAATTTTTCAAATCTATGAAATTTCAATTTCAAAAATATAATGAATTGAGTTCTTTTTCATATTTTTGTAGTTCTTCTTCATCGAAATCAGGACTCTCCGGCCCCTAATCCTAGAGAAATAGACTTAGAAAAAAACCCAGTTCCTACTCCCCAAAATAATACTAGTCCTTTTCCTCGCGGGATGATAGAAAAGGGTTTTTGAAGATGAAAGTCATCCGTTCAAATCCAAGAAAAGCCCTTTTCTACTAAACTCCAATTTTATGCTTTGTTTTTGAAAGGAACTCTATAAAAAAAAAAGAAAAAAATTCACTACGTTATAATTCCAAGAAAAATTCCCTTTATTAATTTTAATAAAGGAAGTTACATTTCACTATTTTTATTTTTAGATAAAATAAAGAGAGATCAAAAAAAATTGAATCAATATTATGCAATTAGAAAATTACTAACAAAAATATTATTAAAAAATCAAAAAAAAATATTATTAATAAATCTTAGAGTTCTTTATTGAACTGGTTCTTGAATAATGATTCTTTATATAGTTAGAATGACCCTCTCTTTATATACCTAGAATTACCCTCGCAAATTGCGGACACTAATTTGTTAAGAATCCATCGAATTGAAACTGTATCTTTATTGTTGGCTGGAATTGGAATATCCACGAGATCTGGATCACAATTTGTATCGATTAAGCAAATTGTCGGAATACCCAAAATAATACATTCTCGAAGAGCTATATATTCTCTTTGCTGATCAATGATGATCACAATATCAGGTAACTTCTTCATATATTTGATTCCACCGAGATATGTTTCCAAAGTCGATAATTTTCTCTTCAAGATTGCTGCATCTCTTTTGCGAAGAGAGTTTAATCTGCCTTTCTTTTCTAAGAATTTTAAACGCCATAACTTAAGAAGTCTCTTTCGCGTAATGGACCAATTTGTTAATATACCACGAAACCATTTTTTATTAACATAATGACACCGAGCCCTTATTCCAGCCAACGCTACTGAATCCGCGACTTTTTCTGGTAATTTTTGAGTACCAACAATTAAAATGTTTTTTTTTTTACTTGCTGCATCAAAAAGTAAATCACAAGCTTCTGATAAAAAACGAGCAGTTTTAGCGAGATTTGTAATATGTATACCTCTACGTTTGTATTTGCGCTTTAGAAGGATATAAGGAGTGATTTTAGGATTCCATCTCTTTTTATAATGACCTAAATGAACTCTTGCTTCAATCATCTCTTCCAAATTGATGTTCCAATATCTTCTTGCCATTTTGTCTCCCACTTCCTTTTCTTTTATTTTTTTAATAAAAAAAAGGTGCCTTGAAATAAATAATTGTTCCGATGGAACCTTCTACCGGTAATTTACCATTGATGCATGACACAAATCCTAAATAATTTTGTGAATTACTTATTTGATTTGATTGACTTTGACTCGATTTATCAAAAAATCCATAATCAAATTAGTTCAAAAAAAATAGTTAAGGATAAGAAATGAATCCTTTTCATTTAAGTTAATGATAATGAAATCTTATCAAAGATTTTTTTTTATAAATGAGAATTTCGATTATTTGTCATGTCAGAAGATAATAATTCTTTATGATGTAACATAATATCTCTCATTTCCAACTCAAATAGATTTTCTATTTTTTTTTCTAAAGCAAAACTCTTATGTTGTCTTGAAGGATGCACATTTTTTTTCAATCCGGTACCAATAGGTAGAATTCTTCCCAGAACAACGTTTTCTTTCAGACCTTTCAACCAATCAATACGACCTCGCAGAGCAGCTTTTGCTAAAACTCGAGCGGTTTCTTGAAAACTTGCTTCAGATATGAAACTTTGAGTATTTAGAGAGGCTCTTGTTACTCCCAATAAGATTGCCCGATAAAAGATTGATTCATCCAAAGCACGTCCTGCTCGTTCCGCTCGTAATAACCCAATTAACTCTCTAGGTAAAAAGACATTAGACATTCCATCTTCTGAAACCAACACTTTTGATGTTACTTGATGTATAATAATCTCGATATGTCTATTATGGATATGTACCCCCTGAGATCGATAAACCTTTTGGATCTTATTAACCAAAGAAATACGACTTTGGGCTATGGTTAGCTCAGCTCCAATGAAGAAAACCCAAGGTACTCCAAGAATTCTTGGTATACGTTCGTTCCAACCTTCAACCCTCCTTTTTAGGTTTATCAATATTAAATCAATCGAACGCGCTTCGAAAAATTGCTCTACTTTTGGAAGACCTTGCGTTATATCGCTAGATCTCGATTTTTCATATAGAAATGTAACTAATACATCTCCTTTATAAAGGATTTCGCCATAATGACCATGAATGGTTGTGCCTGAAGTGAGCAAATAGGGCTTAGCTGATCTTATAACTAAGGAATCCAGATTTATAATTACAATTTGACCAGATTTTTTGACATATGGTTTGTCTTGAAAAAGACACAAATTTTCGCAAATAAATTGTCCAAGACTTATTTTTGTCGATGTCTCTTCCCAACTATTGTCGTGAAAGAAAGGGTACCAATTCCAATTGAATGGATTCAAAAAAAAGCCTATCGTTGGATCCGGACTGTAAATTCTGCTATTCTCATCTATTAAACAGTATTCAGCAACTTTAGGTTGAAGTATTCTACATATATTATAGATTTGAATCAATACTTTGAAAATCTGTTCCAAAAAAGATGCGATGACACATGGATCAAACTGAAAATTCTCTATATCGATATATAGTAAAATGATGTTGAGTAGCAGGAAAACCTCTTTCAAATTGTCAAAAAAAGCGAACCAATTATCAAAATATTTCGGAAAAAAATATTTATTTAATAAGATCTCATTATGAGTTACTAAATTAAAAAATGAATAAAAATTCGTTATTTTCGATACAATAGTACCTAGCGGACCCAAAACAAATATATATGGGAATAGGGGATTCCTTTTTTTTCTCACAGTATTCTTTTTGAATCGATGCATTTGAGAACAATTGGACGATGGCAAAATTATTAAAGATTTGTTTCGATTTAACAAAGTACCCATAGTTCCTTGATGTTGACTAAATGGACTAAATGATTGAATTTTCGTCTTGGAATAAAAAGGATTGATATTGCTACGATCTAATATATTATCAGGAATAGGATCTAATGTATTATCAGGAATGAATCCTGAACTTGCTCTTTCATATCTTTTTCCAATATATGAAGGCTTAATTAACTCAATTTTGATGAAATTGCGAATTAAATAATTTGTCTTTATCTCAACAAATGAAGCATGAACCTCTTCTTCTATAGAACTATTTTGTTCTTGGTCCCAATTCAATACTAAACAAGTCCGAACTAATTGAATACTTTTAAGACAAATTATTCGAATTGACTTGCTATTTCCATAAAGGAAATAATTGACAATTCGAAATTGGAGATTGTCTTTTTCTTGCAAGAGATCCTGAGGGAAAAGTGTTGCTAAATCAATCTCATCAGGTATTTCATATGTAATCACAGGTCTAATCGAAACAAAATACTTTTTCTTGATAGGTGTGATCTCTTGAACATAGATCCAATCTTTCGATTTTTTCAATTTCTTCAAATTTTTTTTTTCTGTTTCTCGCAGTATCAAAATATCGCTCTGCCTGGATATCTTATCTGGAAAATGAATATATCCAGAAAAGATTTTAAGTTCAATATATTTTTTTGTTTTCTCCACTTGGACTAATCCACCCACTCGGCTTCTTTTATTTAAAGTGAGCCATGTATTTACTCCAATGATACTATTGTTCCGGACTCTTATAGAAGAGGATCTCGGTAAGATATGCACTTCTTCGGGAATGAAAAAAAACGGATCCATTTTACTTTGGTATTCCGTGCTAAATTCTTGTGTTCCTTGATCTTCGATCAATGTTTGATATTCCGGATTCAATTCTTGTGTTCCTTGATCCTCGGTCAATGGTTGGTATTCCGTAAATTCTTTGATTTCTTGATCCTCGATCAATGTTTGGTATTCCGGACTTAATTCTTCTTTTTCTTGATCCTCAATTAACATTTGGTATTCCGTAAATTCTTTGATTTCTTCATTCTCAATCAATGTTTGGTATTCCGAATTTAATTCTTCTTTTTCTTGATCCTCAATTAAGATTTGGTATTCCGAAAATTCTTTGATTCCTTGATCCTCGATCAATGTTTCATATTCCGGACTCAATTCTTGTGTTCCTTGATCTTCGATCAATGTTTGGTATTCCGGATTTAATTCTTCTTTTTCTTGATCCTCAATTAAGATTTGGTATTCCGAAAATTCTTTGATTCCTTGATCCTCGATCAATGTTTCATATTCCGGACTCAATTCTTGTGTTCCTTGATCTTCGATCAATGTTTGGTATTCCAGACTCAATTCTTGTGTTTCTGGATCCTTAATTAACATTTGGTATTCCAGAGATTCTTTTATTGCTTCATTCTTAATCAATTTTGGGTATTCCGGACTCAATTCTTCTGTTTCTTCATCCTCAATTAACTCCGGAAATTCTTTGATTCCTTCATTCTCAATCAATGTTTGGTATTCCAAAGTCAATTCTTGTATTTTTTGATACTCAATCAACATTTTATATTTTTGATATTCAATCAACATTTGGTATTCCGGACTCAATTCTTGTATTTCTTGATCCTCAATCAACATTTGGTATTCCGGAAATTCTTTGATTCCTTGATCCTCAATCAAATCGTCTTTTTTTATAATTGACTCGATTTCATATTGAATAATTCCTGAATTGCTTCTTCTGTATCGTGGATCATCAAAATAAGCAAGAATACTATTTCGATGGAAAATACCGTTTATGGGTATTTCCATCGAAATAGCAAAACAGGATATTAGTTCTTTTTCTTGTTCTTTATCATATTTTAATGGGATAATAAATCGGTTTCTTCGCTTTTTCGCCAAGAAATAAGACTTCTCTTGCAAAATAGAAGGATATATAAAATTCGAATGATTGTTCGATATGATTTGATCAGTCGGTGAATGCTCAACAATTTCCCCTTTACTAGAAGTATTCAACAATTTATATCTTAGTTCATTATTCGTTTTTGTATTAGTTTTTGAGGGGTCAGAAATAGAAATATATCTTTCTTCAACAGAAAAAGAATCAACATTCATTTGATCTTGATCCTTGTGTACCGGAAAAGATACTCTATCGGATCTGCAAGGACTTCCTGCTAATACCCATAAATGGCTTGTTTTTGGTAATAGATGCACATTACTATATGTATGTTTAGGTGTATGGTAGACATCGGTACTCCAGTGCAGTTCTCCCCCTGATTCCGAAAAAATATGTTTTTGTACTCTCTCTTTCAAAGGAAAAGTAGACATTCCAGTACGAATCTCAGCAATAACTTGTTCTGATTCCACATATTGATCACTTTGAACTAAAATCAAACTTTTTGAGGGGATACTCACATTATGGATAATATCTTGACTCTCTATAGTTACATAGAAATCTGTAGAACACAGAAAGGCAGGATGCCCATGACGGGTACGTGTGGGATGAAGCAAATCCTCATTGAATTTAATTTTTCCATGAAAAGGAGTTCGTACATGTTGGGCAGTACCACCTGTGAATACTCCACCAGTATGAAAAGTTCTTAAGGTGAGTTGAGTTCCTGGTTCCCCAATCGATTGACCCGCAATAATACCTACAGCTTCTCCCAATTCAACCAAATCACCATGAGTGGGACTGCGACCATAACATAATTGACAGATCCAAGATGTACTCCTGCACGTGAAAGGAGTTCGAATATATATTGATTGTGTTCGAAAAGTTCTAAATCGATTGACCAGTCCAATCCCAATATCTTGATTTCGAGTGGCAATGCATCGTAGACCGATATAGATATCATCTGCTAATACACGACCGATTAGTGTTTGGACAAAAATGGTTTCTGTCATCCCATTTTGAGGACTCACAGAAATACCTCGGATAGTACCACAGTCTCTTCTACGTACAATAATGTGTTGAACTACTTCAACAAGTCTACGAGTAAGATATCCAGCATCTGCTGTTCGGATAGCAGTATCTACAACTCCTTTGCGAGCTCCATAACAAGAAATTATATATTCAGTCAAAGAAAGTCCTTCGTGTAAATTGCTTTGAATGGGTAAATCAATCATTTGTCCTTGGGGATCTGACATTAATCCTCTCATACCTACTAATTGGTGTATCTGAGATGCATTTCCCCTAGCTCCCGAAAAAGACATTAAATAGACTGGATTAGAAGGATCAGTCATCTGAAAATTTGGATTCATTTCTTGTCTCAAATATTCACTTGTAGCATACCATATTTCAATAGATTGACGTAATTTTTCTACTGCATGTACATTTCCATAATGATGGTGTTTCTCCAAAATAGAAATCTGTTGTTCAGCATCTTGAACTAACCATTGTTTCGATGACATTGTTAAAAGATCATCAATTCCTAATGAGATAGATGTAGTAGTGGCTTGATGGAAACCTAAAGTCTTTAGTTGATCTAGGATATAGGATGTATATCCCATTCCAAAATGCACTATTAATCTACTAATAAGTCGTTTTATAGCAGTTCCATTTATGACTTTATTGTAAAAGGCTTGTTTTGTATCTTGTTTTGTCATAATTACTTCTCTATTTGAGTAGGATTCGACAATAGACATGAGTTAGTGATTCGAAGATAGAATATCCTTTATCTTACTCTTGATTCATGGAGAAATTCAGAAATTAAGAAATTAATGAAATTGGAAAAACCCGAAATTTCGCCGCCTGAGAAGGGGCATGACCTAATCTAATTTTTGAATTGAAATAGTGTATCAATTTGACTAAACCCTTGTATGGCTTCTTCTATTTCTCGATAAAAAGAAATATGACCAAGAGTGGTTCGAATGTATATACAACGGATTTCTTCTTTTGCACTTCTTATTATTAGATAATGCCCATAAATCTCATGAGAAGTACCCAAAGATTCGTATTGAACTTCAATGGGAACTTCGTTTGACCCAATAACACCTTGATCTAATTTCGATTGGAGCCACAAAGGACTATCTAAACTGATTCTTTTTTGCCGATAAGCTCCAAGTGCATCATATGAGCTAGAAAAATAAGGTTCTTTTTCTTTATTATATTTATAGTTTTTATTGTCAACTGGTTCATTTTGATAGTTTCTGCAATTATATAGATTATACCTATTTGCACAAATCCCTCGACGATTTCCCATGGTTAATATATAGAGTCCAATAAGCATATCTTGAGTTGGTACACAAATAGGATCTCCAATAGCTGGAGATAACAGATTTATATGAGAAAACATAAGTAAACGAGCTTCCGCTTGAGCTTCTAAAGATAAAGGTAAATGAACAGCCATTTGATCTCCATCAAAGTCTGCATTAAAACCCTTACAAACTAATGGGTGTAAATAAATAGCACGCCCCTCCACTAAAATGGGTTGGAAGGCCAATATGCCTAATCTATGCAGAGTGGGTGCTCTATTCAGTAATACAGGATGTCCCTGCATAACTTCTTGAAGTATTTCCCATACAATAAGTTCTTTTTCCCGCTCCTTAATCTGCCTTTTAGCAGTCGCTGTGTTAGAAGCGAAATGTTTCCTAATTAGATCGCGGATTAGAAATGCTTGGAAAAGCTCTATTGCGATTTCTCGAGGTAATCCACATTGATGTAATGAAAGAGAAGGACCCACAACAATGACAGAACGCCCTGAATAATCAACCCGTTTACCAAGTAAAGTCTCGCGAAATCTTCCTTCTTTCCCTCCAATTATATCTGAAAAAGATTTGTAAACTTTATCTTTATGAAAACCATCCTTACTTGGTTCGTGGACCCCAATATCAAGAAGTATATCTACAGCTTCTTGTAATAATTTTACCTGAGAATTTACAATGTTTCTGTCCGAAGATATACTTGGGGCTAATAAATCGCTAAGAAGATCATTCCGACGAATAACTCTTCTATAGAGCTCATTAATATCCGAACTTATTAGCTTACCCCCATCTATTTGAATAATGGGTCTCAATTCGGGAGGAAGAACTGGTAATAAATACAAAATCATCCATTCAGGTTCTATATTTGTTTGAAGAAAATGTTTAGCTAATCCCATACGTCTAACCAAAAAATTCTTTCTTATTTGAATTTTTTGATTTTCCCATTCATTTTCAGTAGATTCCTCGTCTGCTAATTCTTCCCATTCTACTAATGAATTCTCGATAATAATTCGCAAATCTAAATCAGCTAATTGCTCTCTAATAGCATCAGCTCCTATCAAAATTTCTCGATTTTGAAATGTCTTGAAACCCTGGGTACTAAAAAAAATTGGAATGCTGTATTTCCGGGATTGGATTTCATATTCGAATAAACCTCTTAATCGTAAGAAAGTCGGTTTTTTAGCTATGGGCCTAGCAAAAGAAGAATCAAGATAGGTTCCTATAGGATTCCCCCTTTGAAAATCGGACGTGAAGGTTTCCTCTCATCCGGCTTAAGTAGTTGCACTAACTAAATAAAGAAAAAAAGAGTTCTCTCTTATTTTTAGACTTTTTTGAAAAAACTGAAAAAGAACTACTCTTTACTCAAGTTCCCAGTAAAAACAAATCTCTCATTGATTCATTCTTTCTTTACTTGAATTTGATGAATGAATTAAATAAGAATGTCAAATTATTGAGTAGTCTACTTCCCTGATGAATTCTCTTAAAGACTTCTGATAAAGATTTCTGATTTTTGAATTCATACGGGATTTATTTGTCTATATCTCATTCCATTTAATCTTTTAGGTCCCTACCTACTCACCTCGACGGTTATGCCTTAATATCCCTTGAAGTATATATGCGATAGATAAACTCCTGTAACCATACTATATTTGCTTGCTTAAGCAAAATATTTCTCTGAAAGAAATGGAATGATAAATCCCATTTCAAAAGATTTTCACAAGGTATAACTAGCTATTCCTGTTTATCTATTACAGAATCGACCATGGATTAATTCCCCTTTAAATTGGAAGTATAGAATATACTCAAAATCCTAAGTTTCATGTTATTTCTTCCAAAACACATGTCAGAGCCAGGGCATCCCAATTGGATCGAACGGGATGACAGTTTCTCAATTCGAACCTGTCAAATGAGAATTTTGATCAAATCACACACCGCAATATACTAGGCTTTTTAATTCCTTAAGGGATTTATCTAAAAGATTTGCGATATAACTAGGAAGACGTTTTAAATACCACACATGAGTCACTGGACATGCGAGTTTGATGTACCCCATTTGATATCTTCGTACTCGAGAATTACCAAATTCTACTCCACATTCTTCACAAAATCTTGGGTTTTCTTTTTCAGCCCCAATCTCTTTATATTTATATTTTCCACACGCACAAAATCCACTTTTTATGGGTCCAAAGATTCTTTCGCAAAACAATCCATTTTTTTCTGGTTTATTACTTTTATAATGAAAAGTCTGAATTTTTGTTACCTCTCCAAGTATTATTTCCCCATTAGGTAGGATTTTGGTCGCCCAAGCCTTTATTTGTTGAGGAGAAACTGGTCCAATTTGAAGTTTTTGATGTTTATACTGGTCAATCATAAAATAAGATTGAAATAATGATTAATTCAGATCACACTTCCTTCCTATGAATCTGGAAGTTCTTTTCAGATACAAAGAAATAATTCAATTCTAGAGCCAAAGATCGTAGTTCTCGAACGAGTACTCGAAAAGATTCTGGAACATCATCCTGAGGGTTAGGTGCTCTTCCTCCAATAAGCATAGTATTTAATACTTCTTTACGAGTTCTAATATGATCAGATTTATAAGTAAGCATTTCTTGTAAAATATGAGCAACACCAAATCCTTCTAGAGCCCAAACTTCCATTTCTCCTACGCGTTGTCCCCCTCGGTTGGCCCTTCCTCTAACGGGTTGTTGTGTAACAAGTGTGTAAGGCCCAGTAGAACGTCCATGGATTTTATCATCCACTTGATGAATTAATTTTAGGATATAGGACTTTCCTATTAGAACAGGTTGTTCAAAAGGATCTCCTGTTCTTCCATCAAATATTATGCTTTTTCCAGGGTATTCGGGTTCAAAAACCCATGGATTTTTTGTTTGTTTACTGGCTTCATATAATTCAGAAAACACTAGTTTTCTCGAAGCCTCTTGCTCATATCTTTCATCAAAGGGTGCTATTCGATAATGTCTCTTTAGGAGATCCCCTGCTAATCCAAGTGAGCATTCAAATATCTGGCCCACATTCATTCGTGAAGGTACTCCCAAGGGATTGAAGACCATATCAACAGGTGTTCCATCTTGCAAATAGGGCATATCTTGTCTAGGCAAAATCTTGGAAATGATACCTTTATTCCCATGTCTTCCAGCTACTTTATCACCTACTTTGATTTGACGTTTCTGTAAAACATATACAGAAACCATTTCTAAAATATCACTGGAACTGTCCTTCTCAATCCATTTGACATCAATAACAAGACCTCTTCCGCCTATAGGTAGTCTTACAGAAGTTTCTTCTGTAGAAGATAATTCTGTGCCAAGCATAGCCCCTAAAAATCTGTCCTCTGGGAACGATTCATCCTCTGTTGGCGTTAATTTACCTACTAAAATATCACCTGTTTCTACCCAAGATCCCACCATCACAATCCCATTCCTATCCAAATTGCGGAGAAAATGAGTCTCGAGATGGGGTATTCCCTTAGTGATTCTTTCAGCGCCTTGATTTGTCATATAAGTCTTAATCTCATATTTTCGAATATAAAAAGAAGTAAAAATATCTTCATATATCAGACGTTCGCTAATTAGTACCGCATCTTCAGAATTATAACCCTCCCACGGCATATAAGCTACTAATATATTTTTTCCTAAAGCGAGTTCCCCACCAACTGTAGCGGCACCGTCCGCTAAAATTTGACCTTTTTTAACGCATTGACCTCCTTGAACCCGGGATTTTTGATGGATAAAAGTTTTTTTGTTGGAACCTTGATACTTAACTAAAGGAATACTTTCAGTATTTCCATTCCTTGAAAAAAAGATCTTGTGACTATCAGTATCAAAGACCTTTCCCTGATGCTCAGCTATAACTGAAAACCCCGAATCTACAGCCGTTTGGCCTTCTAGACCAGTTCCAACAATACACTTCTCCGACTGACAAAGCGGAACTGCTTGGCGCTGCATATTAGAACTCATTAAGGCTCGATTCGCGTCATTATGCTCGATAAAAGGAATAAGAGAAGCTCCAATAGAAAAATAGTGGAAGGGAAAAATGCTTCTAAGATGAATCTGTTCCCACGCAATAGTAAGGAATTCTTGACGGTATCGAGCGGGAACAACCTCTTCTTCTTGAATACCCTGATTCAAGCACAAAGAATTTCCTGCTGCTATCATAGAATATTCATCTCTAGTTGGTGATAAATAAACCATCTGTCCTTCTTTTTTCTCAGATATTTGATAAAACGGACTTTCTATAGATTCCCAACGACCAATCCGTGCATGAATAGCTAAGGATCCAATAAGTCCAACATTAATACCTTCGGATGTATCAATTGGACAAATACGTCCATAGTAGCTAGGATGGATATCTCGTATCCGAAAACTAGCAGTCTGACTTGTTAGTCCTCTAGGACCCAAAAAACTCCATTTTCGCCCATGAGCTACTTGTGCTAATGGATTTGTTTGATCTGAAACTTGCGATAAGGGGTGGAGGCCAAAAAACGATTCATAAGTAGTTGTTAATGAAGTTGAAATTACCAAATTTTGAGGACTTTGTATCCATTTATTATGAGAGATTGCTACACGTATAGTATTCCGAACCGCGTTTTCTAAACGAGAGAGAGCCAATCTGAATTGATCCTGTAAGAGATCTCCTACAGAACGAATACGTTTATTCTTCAAGTGATTCATATCATCAAGTGTACCCATTTCCAATTTCATTCCAATCAAATGATCAGCAGCAGCCAATATATCCCGTGGTAACAAAAATATATTGTCCTGAGGTATATCAAGATTGAGTCTCCGGTTCATATTTCGTCGACCAATCCTTCCTAATTCGCATTTTTGTTTAAAAAATTTATTTTGTAACTCCTTATATAAGGACTCTGAAAATACCATATCTTCCTCTTCTATAGAACATAACTTTTTATAAAACTCCAAAATAGCATTTTCTTTTGAACTAATGTTAAAAAAAAGTTCCTTATCATTCAGGAAAGACAAGAAAATCTCAGGGTAACAAACATTATCGAGAATTTCTTTCAGATTCAAACCCATAGCTGATAATAGAAGTAGAATAGATATTTTTTGTTTCCTACTCACACGCGCCCATATCCTTGCTTTTCTATCCATTTCTAACTTGAACCTTCCTCCATAATCTGATATTATAGTGCCGGTATAGACAGTAACTCCCTTATGGTCCAATTCTGAACGGTAGTAAATACCAGGGCTTTGCAATATTTGATTTATTACAGTCCTAGATATTCCATTTATTAGAAAAGTTCCTAAGGAAGTCATTATAGGAATGTTTCCTATAAAAACGGTTTGTTCTCGCATTTTTCTACTGGTTTTTCGAGTTAATCCCGCGGGTACATATAATCTTACAGAATATGTAAGTGATTCATAAATAGCATCTCTTTCTTTTATCAAGGGTTCTACCAATTGATATCTTTCCACAAATAATCGAAATTCTATATTTTGATTTATATCTTCGATTTTTTCTTTTGGAAACTTATCAAATTCTTCCCTCAAGCCTTTAGTAATAAATCTGCAAAAGCTCTCAAATTGTATCTGATTAAACCCAGGTATTGTGGACATTCCCCCATTTCCATTCCAAATCATCTCTTACTATATTATCGAAAAAAATCCCATTAGTTGCTTACTATTCATCGACTCCCTATCTATAGAACAATCTAGTAATATCTATAGAACAATCTAGTAATGATGGAATTTCTATTCTGTTTGCTAAATCACATGAAATTTTAGTGAACTCCATATATCGATTTTCGACATATAATATAAATAAATTGAGTAATATAAATAAATTGAGATGAAATGGAATAATGAAGAAAAACCTCCGAAAAAAACGTAAGAAAATGGAATGGAAAGGGATTGATAAGATATTCCCGGAACAAAATTCTGCTACTTTCTTCCAATTATGCAATCTTTATCTATATAAAATATAGATAAAATGCATCTTACCCCTCTTTTCTTTCTTTTTTTGAATGGAAATCTACTCTTTATTATTCCAGCTAGTATGATCTGATTGGATGCTAAAGATTCATGATTGAACCTAGATTTTATGAAATGAATGATAAAAAGACAGAATAGTCAAGCAAACTGGAAAGTTTGATTTAATACACTTTATGTTATGTTCAAAAAAATTCAGAAAATCTTTTTGTTTTGTATTTTATTAGTCGTAATAGTCTATTATGACTAAAAATAATATATTCCTAGAATTGAATAAATTAGTATTCAATTACAACCAAGAAGTGATAAGTACTTGGGCATGGATTTGTAAATCTACTATTTACCAATAGAGATCTTGGCCTACTTCTACAGCGGATATCTCAAATAACACCTTATATGCTTTAATGGAAGATGATATAACCTTCATAATTTCTTTTGTATTCAATACTTTCGATGCAGTGCAAAATAAAAGAAAAATTTGCTTTAGCTAGGGATATTATACATAAGAAAGAAAATGACTTAGAATCTATGTCATTTTTTCTGTTCTGAGGTTTACATATAAATTCAAAATTGATTATAATTCCTAATTGAAAAAGATTTGACTTAAGTAATTGATACTAATTAGTCATAAATCAATTTGATTTTGTTTATCCCATTAAGGAAATGAAACAAAATGGAAGATATTATATCAATTGAAATTCAAGAATCCTTCGTTACTTTTTTTTACTTTAAGAAAGATAAAAAAAAACCAAAATGAAATCAAGACAAGAATAACTAGAATTCCAAAAAATTCTAGTTAATGGTTCCAATTTGACCTAAATTCTGAAATCTATCACCGGAAATACTTTTCTTATCTATTGAAGAATTCTTCAATAGATAAAGGGAAAAAGTTCTTAATTGAAAGAGTATGTATGTATGTGTTTTGAAATAAAATTCGTCAAAGAAAATGATTTCAATTGAATGAATCCAATAAAAACCAGAAATCCTCCCCTTTTTTTTGGAAAGAGATAAGCAAATAAAAAAAAAAAAAAAAGAATTGAATTATTTTTATGGATTTTGGATTGGATTTGGCGGCATGGCCAAGCGGTAAGGCAGGGGACTGCAAATCCTTTATCCCCAGTTCAAATCTGGGTGTCGCCTTTTCAACAAGATACTTTCAATTTCTTTTTCTATATCCTACTAATAAAATTGGACAAATTCTTGTCCTGTATAACTAGGGACAAAGAATTTCTTGATACTTTATTTGTCGAATTCTTAATTCGACAAAGTAGAAAAACTTGTCCAGTGGAATTCAAAAAAATAAAGGAATGGATTTAAGAGTTGTAGTGACAACTCCTTGTTTTTTCTCTCATAGAAAGAGAGACAGTAAGCTTAGGTTAAATAGAAAATATTTAAGATATACAATAATGGATAATTATGTATCTTGATAATACATTTGGATATCTTTTTTTTCATAAAAAAAGAAAAGAGTTTGTATGTCAGATTTGTCCTTAAGGCTTTCCACGAGAAATTCTATCTAGTATTAAGTACTTTCTATTTTTTTATTGGTTTATCAATAGCCTTATAAATTAGAATCCTATTTTGACTCTCCACTATTAATTGGACTATGATTATTGATCAATAATGGAATAATTACTTCATATAAATAGGAGACACAAATCACATGGATTTAGTAAGTTTTGCTTGGGCTGCTTTAATGGTAGTCTTTACATTTTCACTTTCCCTTGTAGTATGGGGAAGGAGTGGACTTTAATTTGAATTAGGAGAATTTTTTGAGAAATCAATCGAGTAATCGAATGATATCAATTGTCTCTTAGATCCTTTTACATCAATCATCTTACGAAGCTTTATTCAATAAAAGCTTGTCTCTCTTTCACAAGATAATCTATAAAAAATAGAAAAAACTCTCTACTGCGATAGAATATACTTCTTTCTATCGCAGTAGATAATTCGAATTTGATCGTTCGTTTTACTTAAGACTTGGGATTCTCTTTTTTTTAATCGCTTTCTTTTATTTCTTTAATGATTGAATTGTTAAGAATTTTCAATTCAAGTTTGAGTCAAATTAATCATTTTGACTGACTGTTTTTACGTAGATAATAAGTAAGAAAGCAGTAGGAACTAGAATGAACAGTGCAGTAGCAATAAATGCGAGAATATTTACTTCCATAATCTCATTTTTCCTTTTTTTGTTTTTGCAATAACTCGGGATATAATCCCATAGAAAGGAGATATTAAACTACTATAAATAAATGAAATCCAATAGGATGGCTTGCTTGCATCCTGATAATTTGGAATCGGATCCTTATTTTGAATAAAGGATATCTGATCTATCAAATCGATTCATCGTTGATAATTTAATAGTATAGGAAGATCTTTTACCCATACTAATTTGAAAATGGGATTTTTTTATTGGATTAGTCCTTTTCCACTTTTTTTGTCTTATAGCCTAATGTTTGTCTTGCTTATCTTAATAAAATTATCCTTACTTTTTTTTATACTTTTCAATTTCTTTGAATTTGCAATTCAATGCGATTAAGGATTTTTATATGACTGAAATTATATAGGTCAGTCACACACATATCCAAACAAAGACTAGAAGTACGATGGGAATAAAGAAGAGACAAAAATTCCAAGAAATTAACTGAAAAGGTTGAATTCTTGGTCTTCTCTTTTATTTTAGTAAGTCTCTCCTTTTTGGGATTTGGAATGAAATTTATACATTTCAAATTAAGTCTGCTATTTGAATGAGAATAGCAAGCATATACAAAAAAAATGGGGACTAAAAGAGATGTAGTTTAATATGAAAAGTACTTTTTTCGTTAAGGTAATTATACAAAGTTTATTTTTTGATCAAAAAATACAAAGAATAAAACTTTTTATTTTTCTCAAATTTTGAGAAAAAAAAAAAAGAAAACTTTTATATTATAAAAAAATACTATGATTTCATTGATCAAGAACAGTCGAAAAAAAAAATACGACGAGAGTCAATGGTATAAATAAAAGACTAAATGAATACTATTGATTCTACGAATCAATATATTAGAAATCTCTACCTTATCGATCAATAGATTGTAGTCAAAAAAAATGAGATTTCTGATCAATATTTATCTGGGTGATAAATGCAAAATGAAAACAAAAGAGATATTCAGTCCAATATTTAATCATTTCAATAATTATGAAAATTGAGATCTTGCTTGTTTTCTGCCTCCCTTTTTCGTGGAAAAAGGAAAGAAAAATGGATGAATATTTCGGATTCTAGTTCGGGACTGACGGGACTCGAACCCGCAGCTTCCGCCTTGACAGGGCGGTGCTCTGACCAATTGAACTACAATCCCAGCAAAGCAAGGTGTATGGTATACATATTCATAAGGGTAATATGAATATCATCCCATTCAGCTGTACGAAAGTCCAAAATGATAGATATATTTTGATCATATTCACATATGAATATAGACTATAGTGAGAGTGACACAGATTACTAGTAATCTGTTATTGTTTTATTCAATAACAGATTTTTTATCTGCTCATTAAGAGGAATAGACTCTTTTTTCATTTCATGAAACTTTCTGAAATTTGAGTAATACTTTATTGATTGAAACTTCAAAAACTATCATGAATCTAAATTCTTAGAACTTAGAAAGAAAAATTTATGAGAATTCATATTCTATATGCATAGAAATACATGGAGTCTTCCCATTAATTTAATGAATGGTTTGACCTTTTATTGAAAGTCTTAAATAAAAAGAAATTTCAAATATTGAATTTGAGGCAATTCCGTTATATCATTCATATATAACATATGAATTCATAAAGTAGCTTTATTGGGCCGAGCTGGATTTGAACCAGCGTAGACATATCGTCAACGAATTTACAGTCCGTCCCCATTAACCGCTCGGGCATCGACCCTGGGTGGAAGGATTAATTCTAGAAGAATTAAACCCAGGTTTCTTAGTAAACCTGGGAGAATGAATCTTAGGTTTATTGAAAAATGAATATCAACTTTTTATCTTACCCCCAGGGGAAATCGAATCCCCGCTGCCTCCTTGAAAGAGAGATGTCCTAACCACTAGACGATGAGGGCGAATCTGCCCACACGTCGTCATCAGTCAGTACTCAAATTATAATATGTATTTTTTGACTGTCAATAGACTTTTCTATTATTTTTCTTTATATTTTGATCATTTTTGTCATCATATTTTTGATCCCATTTTTTATTTTCTTTTTTTATGATTTATTTTCTTTTTTTATGACTTGATCCAAAAAGTATTTCCTATTTTTATGTTAGGATTGCGTAGAATTTTTTGATTTGATAGTTCATTCATGAATTATCCTATGCTAAATTATAACGAAAAAAAATCTAATGAAAAGAGGTAGGTTGAAGGATTCCTTCAATTCAAGTAATTATTTAATCGGTCTGCTAGAAGAGTACAATTTCTTTTTACTTCAATTTGAATTAAATCGGAACTTGTTGCTTCATTTGATGTTCAGATCAAATATATTTATTACTACTGCACACTTTTTCTATTTTATATTTCATAAAGATTCGCTTTTTCCGTTCCTAGTATGAAATTCTTCATCATTCAATTCAATAAAATATCTTGAATTAATATCAATGTGGAATTAGTACATCTTGCAATCAAATGAATATTGTTATGACTCATGATAATAAGTCAAAAAGTGGGACTTGAACCAATTCATTTTTTATTTAATATAAATAAAAAAAATAAAAGAAACAAGAATACGAAATTCCAAATTTACCCTATTTTGCTATAAAAAAATTGATTGTTTCTGAATAAATTCTTATGCCTTATAGGCATATATTGTTCACTATAGAGTATACATTTTATGCAAATCTTTGAAATTTACTATAATTCTATTTATATAGAATAAATAGAATCTATAAATAAATTTATAATTTATATATAATAAATTAATAATATATATGTTAACATATTATATATATTATGGGAACCTTATATACAAACCTCTTCTAATGCAAAATGAAAATGGCTAATTCATTAATCGAATTTCTATGCCCTTTTAACTCAGTAGTACTCAGTAGTAGAGTAACGCCATAGTAAGGTGTAAGTCATCAGTTCAAATCTGATAAAAGGCTGTTTCTGCTATTAATTTCGTAAGATTACATCCATGTGATAACTTTTCAGCAGTAAGCATTGAATGATACTTTTTTTTATTGAAAAACAAATAATATTTTTTATAAAAAGGTTTTTTTCCTTAGCACTAATAAGAATTCATAGGAAATTTGAAGAATCCGACAAAGTAACATCTGCCAGAGGGTAAACCACCTTCTCTCCGACTTCCCAGCTGATTCTACTCTAGAGAGAGGTCAACAATCGACATAGACAATAACCTCAGTTCTCATTCTCTGAAATCATACTAGCCTTTTTCCTCGCCTTTTCGTATGGTAGAAAAGGGTTTTTGAAACCAAAAGTCATCAGTTCAAATCCAAGGAAGGACCTTTTCCACTAAACTCAAGTTTTCTACCTTGTTTTTCAAGCAAACTCTTTTTTTTTTAGAAAAAATAAGTCATATAATGAATTTGCATTTTTTGTAGTTTTTTAATTATATTTCAAAAAAGGGATATTAATGACTAATTATGAGTAATTGAATTTTCTTAGGAGTAATCTGCCCATAGTGACATAACCCTCTTCATGTTTCATTTGGTGTTCTGGAAGGTGTAACCGATATATTCGAGAATATTCGAAATATTCAATTCAATTATTTATTTGCAAACCAAAAAAGTGTTATTATTTCTTTCTACATTCTTCTTAAAAAATTAAGCTATCTTAAAAATCTTAGAAAATAAGCTATCTTCAAAAAAAAATCAAAAGTAAGTGGACCTGACTCATTGAATAATGACTATATCAGCTATTCTGATATATAAATTCGATAGATAATAAGTGAAATTCTATAAGCACAAGCGGATTCTTTTTATTTCCTTAGACCACGGTAAAGCAAGAATTTGCGAATATTTACGAGTTGATATTCTTGTTACTCGATTTACTCGATATTTATTTCATAGAAATAAATTGTTATTCCTTTCTGCTACATATAAAAAATCTATTTTGAAATATCTTTTCTTGACTTCAAAATCCAATCAATATTGTTTTGTTGTATTGTCAATACAATAATGAAGGAATGGAAGAAAAGGATTTTGAATTGAAGTATACCATTATTTCATATTCTATTTAATAGTAGGAAAAAATAGGAAATTTTTTGTTATTTTGGTTTGGCTCGTTAAAAGATATATTCTAACTGACATATGAGTCATAGGACAGCTCAGGATTTCAATATTCTAAATAAGCATGAAATCGATCCAGTTTATGGATTTACCTAGATTTTTTTGTGGCTTAATAGAAAAAACGAACTTATATCTTCGAAACCCGTTGTAAATAAAAAGGCGTTGAAGGAGAAATCGTCCATAGATAATTGAACTATCATATGCCTTAAAATTAACATGAGATGTTCGAAAATGGTTAAAGTAATTGAACAGGAGGATCACTATGACTATAGCCCTTGGTAGATTTACCAAAGATCAAAATGATTTATTTGATATTATGGATGATTGGTTACGAAGGGACCGTTTTGTTTTTGTAGGGTGGTCTGGCCTATTGCTCTTTCCTTGTGCTTATTTTGCTTTAGGGGGTTGGTTTACAGGTACAACTTTTGTAACTTCATGGTATACTCATGGATTAGCTAGTTCCTATTTGGAAGGTTGCAATTTTTTAACTGCTGCAGTTTCTACTCCTGCGAATAGTCTAGCACATTCTTTGTTGCTATTATGGGGCCCTGAAGCACAAGGAGATTTTACCCGCTGGTGTCAATTAGGAGGTCTGTGGACTTTTGTTGCTCTCCACGGTGCTTTCGCACTAATAGGTTTCATGTTACGTCAATTCGAAATTGCTCGATCTGTTCAATTGCGACCTTATAATGCAATTGCATTCTCTGGTCCAATCGCTGTTTTTGTTTCCGTATTCCTAATTTATCCACTGGGTCAATCTGGTTGGTTCTTTGCACCGAGTTTTGGCGTAGCAGCTATATTTCGATTCATCCTCTTCTTCCAAGGATTTCATAATTGGACATTGAACCCATTTCACATGATGGGAGTTGCCGGAGTATTAGGTGCGGCTCTGCTATGCGCTATTCACGGTGCTACTGTGGAAAATACTCTATTCGAAGATGGTGATGGTGCAAATACATTCCGTGCTTTTAACCCAACTCAAGCCGAAGAGACTTATTCGATGGTCACTGCTAACCGATTTTGGTCCCAAATCTTTGGGGTTGCTTTTTCCAATAAACGTTGGTTACATTTCTTTATGCTATTTGTACCAGTAACCGGTTTATGGATGAGTGCTATTGGGGTAGTGGGTCTTGCTCTGAACCTACGTGCCTATGACTTTGTTTCCCAAGAAATCCGTGCAGCGGAAGATCCTGAATTTGAGACTTTCTACACAAAAAATATTCTTTTAAACGAAGGTATTCGTGCTTGGATGGCGGCTCAGGATCAGCCTCATGAAAACCTTATATTCCCTGAGGAGGTTTTACCACGTGGAAACGCTCTTTAATGGAACTTTAGCTTTAGCTGGCCGTGACCAAGAAAGCACCGGTTTTGCTTGGTGGGCCGGGAATGCTCGACTTATTAATTTGTCCGGTAAACTACTTGGAGCTCACGTAGCTCATGCCGGATTAATCGTATTCTGGGCCGGAGCAATGAATTTATTTGAAGTGGCTCATTTCGTACCAGAGAAACCTATGTACGAACAAGGATTAATTTTACTTCCACACCTAGCTACTTTAGGTTGGGGGGTAGGTCCTGGAGGAGAAGTTATAGACACCTTTCCATACTTTGTATCTGGAGTACTTCACTTAATTTCCTCTGCAGTCTTAGGTTTTGGCGGTATTTATCATGCTCTTCTTGGACCTGAAACTCTTGAAGAATCTTTTCCATTCTTCGGTTATATATGGAAAGATCGAAATAAAATGACTACAATTTTGGGCATTCACCTAATTTTGTTAGGTCTAGGTGCTTTTCTTCTGGTATTTAAAGCTGTTTATTTTGGAGGCGTATATGATACCTGGGCTCCAGGTGGGGGAGATGTAAGAAAAATTACCAACTTAACTCTTAGCCCCAGCATCATTTTTGGTTATTTACTCAAATCTCCTTTTGGAGGAGAAGGATGGATTGTTAGTGTAGACGATTTAGAAGATATAATTGGTGGACATATATGGTTAGGTTCCATTTGTATACTTGGTGGAATTTGGCATATCTTAACCAAACCCTTCGCATGGGCTCGCCGTGCATTTGTATGGTCTGGAGAGGCTTATTTGTCTTATAGTTTAGGTGCTTTATCTGTCTTTGGTTTCATTGCTTGTTGTTTTGTCTGGTTCAATAATACCGCTTATCCTAGTGAGTTTTATGGACCCACTGGACCAGAAGCTTCTCAAGCTCAAGCATTTACTTTTCTAGTTAGAGACCAACGTCTTGGAGCTAATGTGGGGTCCGCACAAGGACCCACTGGTTTAGGTAAATATCTAATGCGTTCCCCGACTGGAGAGGTTATTTTTGGAGGAGAAACAATGCGTTTTTGGGATCTTCGTGCTCCTTGGTTAGAACCTCTAAGGGGTCCAAATGGTTTGGACTTGAGCAGGCTAAAAAAAGACATCCAACCTTGGCAAGAACGACGTTCGGCAGAATATATGACTCATGCTCCTTTAGGTTCTTTAAATTCTGTGGGTGGTGTAGCTACGGAGATCAATGCAGTCAATTATGTTTCTCCTAGAAGTTGGTTAGCGACCTCTCATTTTGTTCTAGGGTTCTTCTTTTTTGTAGGACATTTGTGGCATGCGGGAAGGGCTCGTGCAGCTGCAGCAGGGTTTGAAAAAGGAATCGATCGTGATTTGGAACCCGTTCTTTTCATGACTCCTCTTAACTGAGATTTTCTATATCTATTGTTTTTTTTCGGTTCTGGCTCGGCTATTCCATCTAGCCGAGCCTTCCTTTCTGTGAAAGAAAGGATAAGGGAAAAAAACAAATGAAAGAAACCTATTTTTGCAATAAATAATTGGAGAGAGAGGGATTCGAACCCCCGATAGTTCGAAGAACTATGCCGGTTTTCAAGACCGGAGCTATCAACCACTCAGCCATCTCTCCCAAAGATAATCTATATCTTATTCCTACGAATAAAATAATACCATATATTACTCATATGAGATGAGTAACTAATTATCTATCCATCTCCTATATTAATTATTAATCTTAACCATTTCGAGATATCTATGTATAAAGTATACATAGATATATGAACGAGTATGCCTGTTTTTCAAATGAAAACGAAAGTCGACTCTACTTCATGTTCAAATCAAGTATTAAGTTTTAAAGAAAAGAATCATTTGATTTATAATGAAAACCTTCCATTCCATATTGTATATATATTAATCATATTGTATATATATTAATATTATTACAATTTAAACTAAGTGAGGGGTCAATTGTATAATTCATTTTTTAGTAGCTTGGAGGATTAGATGACTATTGCTTTCCAATTAGCTGTTTTTGCACTGATTGCGACTTCATCAGTCTTACTGATTAGTGTACCTCTTGTATTTGCTTCTTCTGACGGTTGGTCAAGTAACAAAAATGTTCTATTTTCCGGTACATCATTATGGATTGGATTAGTCTTCTTAGTAGCGATTCTTAATTCTCTCATTTCTTGAATTTATTTTATATTTTCCCCCATCACTTCTGCGAATCAATTTAGATTATGAGACATATTAGATTGTGAGACATATTTAGATTGAATCTGAGTTATGAAAATTGATTCATTAGATATAATTCAATATTCAGATTTTCTTATCTGAATTTCAAAAAATAAAAATCTTATTTCACCTAGATACTAGAAGTATCTAAATTCTATACTGCAGTATGCAAGGTTTACTAGAAAATCAAAATATATGCAAGGTTTACTAGAAAATCAAAATATATGACCTTGCACAAATATGATCCAGACGCATATATGACATATTGTATATGTCATATATGTGTGAACATATTGCGTGCGTATCAGGAAGAAAGAAATTGCGGATATGGTCGAATGGTAAAATTTCTCTTTGCCAAGGAGAAGACGCGGGTTCGATTCCCGCTATCCGCCCACGATCATACTATAGTATAGTATATAAGAAATTCATTCTTACTTTTTCTTTGCTATCTCCTATCCAACCAAAAAAAGTTGAGTAGAATTCTTTTAGTTAATTAGTCATTAACTATACTTTTGTTTTTGGACAAAAAAACATTGGTGCGGAGACGGGATTTGAACCCGTGACCCCAAGGTTATGAGCCTTGTGAGCTATCCAGACTGCTCTACTCCGCGTGTGGCTGATCATCCTCTCGGACCAACTACTGAAGTATACTATATAAGAAATTCATTCTTACTTTTTCTTTGCTATTTCCTATCCAACCAAAAAAAGTTGAGTAGAATTCTTTTAGTTAATTAGTCATTAACTATACTTTTGTTTTTGGACAAAAAAACAAAAGTGCGGAGACGGGATTTGAACCCGTGACCCCAAGGTTATGAGCCTTGTGAGCTATCCAGACTGCTCTACTCCGCGTGTGGCTGATCATCCTCTCGGACCAACTACTGATCATCGCCTTGGTAAACTATTGCCTCACCAACTAGCTAATCAGACGCGAGCCCCTCCTCGGGCGGATTCCTCCTTTTGCTCCTCAGCCTACGGGGTATTAGCAACCGTTTCCAGTTGTTGTTCCCCTCCCAAGGGCAGGTTCTTGCGCGTTACTCACCCGTTCGCCACTGGAAACACCACTTCCCGTCTGACTTGCATGTGTTAAGCATGCCCATCCTGAGCCACGATCAGGATGTATTTGTGCGCTGGAGTTTGCTTTCAATAATACAGATACACTATACGAAGAATATAGAAACACTATACATACGATGTCTATCCCACAAGCCTCTTATTCATTCTCGTTCGATCACGGCGGGGAACTAAGCCCAAATAGAATAACTCAGATTGACTTTAGGTTAGGGATAATCAGGTTCGAACTGATGACTTCCACCACGTCAAGGTGACACTCTACCACTGAGTTATATCCCTTCCCTGCCTACTAACTAATAGGGTCGAAAAATTCAAGGCCACTACTCCTAAACAACTTGGAGTCGGGCCTTCTTTTCGTACTTTTTATTATAGATAGCTCAGGAATGGGAAAGATGCGATCCCATTATCAATCACTCCTATCGGAAATAGGATTGACCGAGCCATAGCACATGCTCTCATCAAATCCGTATTTGAGTCGGCTCAATCCTTTTTTTAGGAAAAGATTGGGCCGAGTTGAATTGCAATCAATTTAGTAAAACTTACTGAATTATGGTAGAACTTACTGAATTATGTGCGTTTTTTTTGATCTTTCTATTTCGCCTTATCTAGTTTATCTACCGGATCGAATTCAAATTTGATTGCTTTCCATACTTCACAAGCAGCGGCTAGTTCAGGACTCCATTTAGCTGCTGCTCGAATAATCTCATTACCTTCACGAGCAAGATCACGTCCTTCATTACGAGCTTGTACACACGCTTCTAAAGCCACCCTGTTAGCTACTGCACCAGGTGCATTTCCCCAAGGGTGCCCTAAGGTTCCTCCACCAAATTGAAGTACGGAATCATCTCCAAAGATTTCGGTCAAAGCAGGCATATGCCAAACATGGATACCCCCTGAAGCCACAGGTATAACACCAGGCATAGAGACCCAATCTTGAGTGAAAAAGATACCACGACTACGATCTTTTTCAATATAATCATCACGTAATAAATCAACAAAACCTAAAGTCATCTCACGTTCCCCTTCCAGTTTACCTACTACTGTACCAGAGTGAATATGATCTCCACCAGACATACGTAATGCTTTAGCTAGTACACGGAAATGCATACCATGGTTTTTCTGTCTATCAATAACTGCATGCATTGCACGGTGGATGTGAAGAAGTAGACCATTATCACGACAATAAAAAGCCAAACTAGTATTTGCAGTGAATCCCCCGGTTAAGTAGTCATGCATTATGATAGGAACTCCCAATTCTCTAGCAAATACTGCTCTTTTGAGCATTTCTTCACATGTACCTGCAGTAGCATTCAAGTAGTGCCCTTTGATTTCACCTGTTTCGGCCTGTGATTTATAAATTGCTTCGGCACAGAACAAGAAACGATCTCTCCAACGCATAAATGGTTGTGAGTTTACGTTTTCATCATCTTTGGTAAAATCAAGTCCACCACGTAGACATTCATAACATGCTCTACCGTAGTTCTTTGCGGATAATCCCAATTTTGGTTTAATAGTACATCCCAATAGAGGACGACCATATTTGTTCAACTTATCTCTTTCAGATTGGATACCATGAGGTGGGCCTTGGAAAGTTTTTGAATAAGCAGGGGGAATTCGTAAGTCTTCCAAGCGTAGAGCTCGTAGGGCTTTGAAACCAAATACATTACCTACAATAGAAGTAAACATGTTAGTAACAGAACCTTCTTCAAAAAGGTCTAAAGGATAAGCTACATAGGCAATAAATTGATTTTCTTCTCCAACAACAGGCTCGATATGATAGCATCGCCCTTTGTAACGATCAAGACTGGTAAGTCCATCAGTCCAAACAGTTGTCCATGTACCAGTAGAAGATTCCGCCGCTACTGCAGCTCCTGCTTCTTCAGGGGGGACTCCGGGTTGAGGAGTTACTCGGAACGCTGCCAAGATATCAGTATCTTTGGTTTCGTACTCAGGAGTATAATAAGTAAGTTTGTAATCTTTAACCCCTGCTTTAAACCCAACACTTGCTTTAGTCTCTGTTTGTGGTGACATAAGCCCCTTTCTACAACTTATGAATTCAGAATTGTCAAAAGAACAAGATCTACTCGAGATGGATTTTCAATGGAGTAAAAATCTTTCATTTCAAAAAAAAAATCAATTAGGATTTTTAATTGTTATGTTAACATGTCATTTGGAGGTTTTTTTGAGTGTATTTGATGCACCAAATACACCCTTATTATATGCTCTTTGATATATATAGTGCAAGCGAATCTTGTTTTGCAAATTGATAAATTTCTAATGAGATTTTGAGAATCTATTTCTTATTTGAAATCAAAATATTTCAATACGGATTTCCCTCTTGACACTTCCCTCTTGACAGTAATATGTTTTTGATATGTAAATCCTAGAAAATAAAATTCATCCACGAAAGAATTTAAAAACAGAAATCTATATGAAAAAATAAAGAAACATTGACTGAACCTAAGAATGAACTCATTGAAATTGAATAAATAAAGAATTGAATAAGATTCAATCGCTTAGATCGTTAACTAAATAAAAAGTGATTTCCTTTTTATTTTTTATTGAATTAATTGATCAGCTTGCTATCGAACATTGCTTTTTGCTTTGGTACTATAAAAAAAAAAAAAAGAAAAAAACTGCAAAATATTTCATTTTTTTATAATTATGAATCCTACTAATTCTAATCCTGTGGTTTCCACACAAAATATAGGGCATATTGTTCAAATTATTGGCCCAGTACTCGATATTGTCTTTCCTCCGGGCAAAATGCCTAATATTTATAATGCTTTGGTAGTTAAAGGTCCATATACGGTTGGTCAGCAGATTAATGTTACTTGTGAGGTGCAACAATTATTAGGAAATAATCGAGTTAGAGCTGTAGCTATGAGTGCTACAGATGGTTTAACGAGAGGAATGGAAGTGATTGATACAGGGGCTGCTCTAAGTGTTCCAGTTGGTGAAGCAACCCTCGGACGAATTTTCAACGTTCTTGGAGAGCCTGTTGATAATTTGGGCCCTTTAGATATTAGTAAAACATCTCCTATTCATAGATCTGCACCCGCCTTTGTAGAATTAGATACAAGATTATCAATCTTTGAAACAGGTATTAAAGTAGTAGATCTTTTAGCTCCTTACCGTCGTGGAGGAAAAATAGGACTATTCGGGGGAGCTGGAGTAGGTAAAACAGTACTGATCATGGAATTGATCAACAACATTGCTAAAGCTCACGGAGGTGTATCCGTATTTGGTGGAGTAGGGGAACGTACTCGTGAAGGAAATGATCTTTATATTGAAATGAAAGAATCCGGAGTGATTAATGAAAAAAATCTTTCGGAATCAAAAGTAGCTCTAGTCTATGGTCAAATGAATGAACCCCCAGGGGCTCGTATGAGAGTTGGTTTAACTGCCCTAACTATGGCAGAATATTTTCGAGATGTTAATAAACAAGATGTGCTTCTATTTATTGACAATATCTTTCGTTTCGTCCAAGCAGGATCAGAGGTATCCGCTTTATTAGGTAGAATGCCTTCCGCAGTTGGTTATCAACCCACCCTTAGTACAGAAATGGGTTCTTTGCAAGAAAGAATTACTTCTACCAAAAAGGGAGCTATAACTTCAATCCAAGCAGTTTACGTACCTGCGGATGACTTGACTGACCCTGCTCCTGCTACAACATTTGCACATTTAGATGCTACTACCGTACTATCAAGACCATTAGCTGCCAAAGGTATTTATCCAGCAGTGAATCCCTTAGATTCAACGTCAACTATGTTACAACCAAACATTGTTGGCAATGAACATTATGAAACTGCGCAAAGAGTTAAGCAAACTTCACAACGTTACAAAGAACTTCAGGACATTATAGCAATTCTCGGATTGGATGAATTATCCGAGGAGGATCGTTTAACTGTAGCAAGAGCACGAAAAATTGAGCGTTTCTTATCACAACCCTTCTTCGTGGCAGAAGTCTTTACTGGTTCTCCAGGAAAATATGTTGGTCTTGCAGAAACTATTAGGGGATTTCAACTGATCCTTTCTGGAGAATTAGACGCTTTGCCCGAGCAAGCTTTTTATTTGGTGGGTAACATCGATGAAGCTACCGCGAAAGCTATCAATTTAGAAGTGAAGTAGAGAGCAATTTGAAGAAATGACCTTAAAACTTTGTGTACTGACTCCTAATCGAATTATTTTGGATTCAGAAGTAAAAGAAATCATTTTATCTACAAATAGTGGTCAAATTGGTATATTACCAAACCATACTCCTATTGCCACAGCTGTCGATATAGGTCTTTTGAGAATACGCATCAACGACCAATGGTTAAGGGTGGCTCTAATGGGTGGTTTTGCCAGAATTGGAAATAATGAAATCATCATTTTAGGAAATGATGCAGAGATAAGTACTGACATTGATCCGCAAGAAGCTCAAGAAGCTCTTGAAATAGCTGAAGCTAACTTGAGGAAAGCTAAGGGTAAGAGACAACTGATTGAAGCGAATCTAGCTCTTAGACGAGCTAGGACACGAGTAGAGGCTGTTAATGTTATTTCTTAACATTTTATTTCAAAACTAGTCAATACATCAAATCCAAAGAAGTTTTATGCAAGTTTTTTTTGATACTGTCTTCTTCAAATTGCAAAAAATCAGATACAAGGAAAAGATTAATTAAGTAGAAAAACTTATTAGATACCAGAGTCAGTATCTAATAAGTTGTACCTACTATTGGATTTGAACCAATGACTCCTGCCGTATGAAAGCAATACTCTAACCACTGAGTTAAGTAGGTAATTCAAAACAAAATATCACTTTTCTTTTCTAATTATAAATAGAATATTCTTTCTAAACAATACCAATCTATTAACAGTAAATAGATCAGAGATTTATCATATGGATTAGGATATGGATTAGACTTGACAAAAAATCTTTTTTGTATTAAGATTTTTTGTACAAGGGCTATAGCTCAGTTGGTAGAGCACCTCGTTTACACGTGCGCCAATGTTTTTCAAAGAAGCATGCAATGAACATGATTAGTCTTATTCAAAAATCAATGTCTTACTCCTTATATTGAAAATAAGGGAGAACAATAGCCTGACAAATAGTCGGTTTAGTATGATTTTGATGTGATTTTCGATACAAAATCGAATAAAACCACTCATTGATTTGTTAGTTGATAAGGTTAATAGCTAATCTATTCAATGCTAGGCATAATGAGTATAAGGATCTCAAAAAAACTCTTTTCGTCCTATGAACTTTAAGGTGTATAAAGTCTCATATTCGACTCTTACATACAGCGGAACGATAGAGATTCTATTTATTTCAAATAGGTGAAATAGGCCGAAGGCAGACCTAAGTCAAAGTAACCCTTCTTTGAAAAACTTTGGTATTGCTCTTAGATCAGGATACCCATAATGAATCAGAGTACATGGAACCATCTTTTTATCTTCATTTTTTCCATAAAGAAATAATATGAGAAATAATATGGTGGATTAACTGATTTTCTTTCAGTTAATGAAAGAGCCCAATGCAACAAACTGCATGTTGGGTCTTTGAAACAGTTCGAATCATTTCGATAAGAAATTCCGTTCGATCTATTTTACCGAGAAGGTCTACGGTTCGAGTCCGTATAGCCCTAATCCATTTCATTTTTCAAAACTTTTTTTTTTTTGAAAGAGTTTTCAAAATAGAAAGATATGAAAGAACTCTCTTTCAAAATATCTTAAAAGATATTAAGATAAGATTAGTATCCCGAATAATCTAATTATTGTTTAGAGTTTATTAAATTCTATTAAGTTTTGATATTCTTAATAGTCTTTTACTATGTCATTTTTTTGTAATTTTTTAATTAAGATATTTTTGTATTTATTCTATCTTATGGAATAAAAGATAGAACTTTCAAATGGAATAAAAGATAGAATTCTAAAAAAAAAAAAGAGAAGGTGAAACCAAATGAGAGAAAAATTTCTCTTCTGTCTAAGAAGATCTTATGTTTCCACCATATCTAACTAGAATGGAAGTTCAAAATGAAACCAGGATTCCTTGAATCAAATAGAATCTTTAAACGAGACATGTCACAAACAAAGTCAATTCATCAAAATATATATATCCTTCTTTTACTTAGGAGAAGAAGTTCTGTTTGAATTAACAATGCCAATTCGAATCAAATAATTCAGTATATTTCCATTTTATACGAAGGAGTACATTTATGTTTCTGCTTCATGAATATGATATTTTCTGGGCATTTTTCATAATATCAAGCCTTTTTCCTATCTTAGCATTTTGGATTTCAGGAGTTTTAGCCCCGATTCGTGAAGGACCTGAAAAGCTTTCTAGTTATGAATCAGGTATAGAACCTATGGGAGATGCTTGGTTACAATTCCGAATTCGCTATTATATGTTTGCTCTTGTTTTTGTTGTTTTTGATGTTGAAACAGTCTTTCTTTATCCGTGGGCAATGAGCTTCGATGTATTAGGTGTATCTTTATTTATCGAAGCTTTGATTTTTGTGCTTATCCTAATTGGTGGTTCAGTTTACGCATGGCGAAAAGGAGCATTAGAATGGTCTTAACTAAATATTCAGAAAAACGAAAAAAAAAACAAGGACAAAATCCCATTAAGACAGTTATGAATTTGATTGACTTTTCGTTACTTGATCAAACAACCTCCAATTCAGTTATTTCAACTACATCAAATGATCTTTCAAATTGGTCAAGACTTTCCAGTTTATGGCCTCTTTTATATGGTACTAGTTGTTGTTTCATTGAATTTGCTTCATTAATAGGTTCGCGATTTGATTTTGATCGTTATGGATTGGTACCAAGATCAAGTCCTAGGCAAGCGGACCTAATTTTAACAGCTGGTACTGTAACAATGAAAATGGCTCCTTCTTTAGTACGATTATATGAACAAATGCCTGAACCAAAATATGTCATTGCTATGGGAGCTTGTACTATTACAGGGGGAATGTTCAGTACTGATTCTTATACTACTGTTCGGGGAGTTGATAAGCTAATTCCTGTGGATGTTTATTTACCGGGATGCCCGCCTAAACCAGAGGCAGTTATAGATGCTATAACAAAACTTCGTAAAAAGATATCTCGAGAAATAGTTGAAGATAGAACTAGATCTCAAGAAGAAAATCGATGTTTTACTACTAATCATCAATTTCATGTTCAACGTAGTAATCATACTGGAAATTACGATCAAGGATTTCTAAATCAATCACAATCTACTTCAGAGATATCTTCGAATATAAAATCTAAAGATTCAGTATTTTCCTACAGTTAATTAGGTAAGGTTATTTTTTGCAGAATTAAGAAAGAGCAAGTCAACCTTTACTTTCCAATTTTATTGGTGAAATACTTATACAAATTTGAGAGAGATCAATAGAATGGAGAAGGATTCTTTGCAAAATGATTTATCTGATTGGCTAGTCAATAATGAACTGGTTCATAGATCTTTAGGCTTTGATTCTCGAGGAATACAAACCTTACAAATAAAGGTCGAGGATTGGGACTCCATTGCTGTCATTTTATATGTATATGGTTACAATTATTTACGCTCTCAGTGTGTTTATGATGTAGCACCAGGGGGGTTTTTAGGTAGCGTATATCATCTTACAAGAATACAATATGATATATATAATCTAGAAGAAGTATGTATAAAAGTATTTGTGTCAAGGAATAATCCTAGAATTCCGTCTGTTTTCTGGATTTGGAGAAGTGCTGATTTTCAAGAACGCGAATCTTATGATATATTGGGAATCTCTTATGATAATCATCCACGCCTTAAACGTATCTTAATGCCTGAAAGTTGGATAGGCTGGCCCTTGCGTAAGGACTATATTACTCCAAATTTCTATGAAATACAAGATGCCCTTTGAATGATAAGAAATGAATGTTCACTTATATGACACGACTTCCAATTTCATTATTCAAGTCAATGAATATTTTGAAATTCTATTTTACATGAAATAAACAAAGTAACTGCTAGATTCTTATTCGCATCATGGATATAAAATAAAGTCTTTAGATTTTTTCAGAAAGAAATTATTCATTTATTTTCTATATAGCTGAAGATTTTAGAATTGCACCTCAGAAAATAAGGTAAGCAAGAAAGAAATAGAAAAATAAATAAATATGAAATTCAGAAATAAAAACAAGGTATCAAATTTTCAAATGCATTCTGTCTATATATTCTTATCTTATAACTCTTTATCTAAAACTAAAGAGTTCTTTTTTTCATTTCGAGAATCAATATTATTCTCTTTTGAAAATGATGTTTATATATAAACATATATAATATAGAAAAGATATAGAAAAGACGAAAAAACATTATATTCAAATAATAATATAATAATATATTAATATTTTTTATTATTAAATAATAAATATTATTAAATAAAAAATCGAGTTGATATACCAATCATATATCAATCTATATATAGATTTATTAATTCTTACCCAATCTATTTTTGTCTTGCCAGGAACCAGTTTTGAACTGGTGACACGAGGATTTTCAGTCCTCTGCTCTACCAACTGAGCTATCCCGACCATTTCTTGTGGATCACCCGAGTAGAATACTCGTACCTATGCCCTTGTATCTACGTCAATTAAATACAGGAGCTCAAATAAAATAAAAATTTATTCAAAAATTTGAATAATCAATGTTTAAGATAATGATATGATTGGTAATGATTTCATCATAGAATAATGATTCTATGCATATGCTTAGAATCTTTTCATATGCTTCTATTTTCTTATATAAATAAGCATAATAAATATTTATTTTTCAGATCTATTGATCTATTTGCGAAATGAAAAAATTGAACGAATTCAAATGAAAAAGAAAAGATAGTGAATTTTTTTTTCATTTTTCATCAAAATAAAATAAAGAAGAAATATTTCGAAAATCAAATGGGCTTTTTATTGGGGATAGAGGGACTTGAACCCTCATGATTTAAAAAATCGACGGATTTTCCTCTTACTATAAATTTCATTGTTGTCGATATTGACATGTAGAATGGACTCTCTCTTTATTCTCGTTTGATTTATCATCATTTTTTCAATCTAACAAATTCTATAATGAAGAAAATAAATAGAATAAATTGATTACTAAAAATTGAGTTTTTTTCTCATTAAACTTTATATTTGAATCAATTTACCATAAATAATTCATAATTTATGGAATTCAAAAAAATTCCTGAATTTGCTATTCCATAATCATTGTCAATTTCTTTATTGACATGAAAAATATGATTTGATTGTTATTATGATCAATCATTTGATCATTGAGTATATATACGTACGTCTTTTTTTGGTATAGACGGCTATCCTTTCTCTTATTTCGATAAAGATATTTTAGTAATGCAACATAATCAACTTTATTCGTTAGAAAAACTTCCATCGAGTCTCTGCACCTATCTTTAATATTAGATAAGAAATATTTTATTTCTTATAATAAATAAGAGATATTTTATATCTCTCATTTTCTCAAAATGAAAGATTTGGCTCAGGATTGCCCATTCTTAATTCCAGGGTTTCTCTGAATTTGGAAGTTAACACTTAGCAAGTTTCCATACCAAGGCTCAATCCAATGCAAGTCCGTAGCGTCTACCAATTTCGCCATATCCCCTTTTCTTTCTCCTTTTTTTGAGACTAAAATGCAATTTTCATTTTTATCTATTTCTCTACTATAATTATTATTTCTTTTCCCTTTATTCATTTTTTTTAGTTTAGTTTAGTTAGAAATGATTTGATTAATTAATTATTGATTTTAAATAGTCTAAAGTTCTATACATTGATTTTTAATAATTGAAAGTTCTACATTTTTTTTTTTTCAATTTATTCAATTTTTTCAAATGAAACTCCAAAATTGATTTAATCGAATCTCAGATTGTATCTTTATCTATTCTTCTTTTTTTTTTTTATTTTTTTATTAAGACCAATCTTTTTCAATTTTATATAACATATTTGAATATAGATAGATATAGAATCTTCAGTTGAATTTCATTATATTGAAACATATGATAAACATATCATAGTGAATAAACTATTTACTATTTTTTCTTGAAAAAGGGGATTTCAAACTAAAAAGCTATGAATTATATAGTTTAACTTAACATATGAAAAGAATATCGAAATTCCAAATTCAGATCTGAGATTTTTTGAATTTCGACAGTTTTTTTCTTATGTGAGCCCACTTAGCTCAGAGGTTAGAGCATCGCATTTGTAATGCGATGGTCATCGGTTCAACTCCGATAGCGGGCTTTTTTTCTTTTCTATAGATTCTCTATAATTGAAAATTGAAAATCTTCTGGTTTTCAAAAAAAAAAATACTGAAAGAATATTTTTGATCCTTTTTCTTAACAAGTAAAACAGCTATATATAAAAATATAATATAATCGCGACTATTTTTGTTTATTTTGATTTTGAATTGAAACTAAGGTCTATTTTCAAGCTAAGGTTGGTTTAATATAAAAAAACTTCTGTATATTCAAAATAGAATTGGAATGAAAAAAAAAAAAGAAACAAAAAATCTACGAATTCAACCTAATCCCATTTTAGTGTGGAGATTATATCATATGTATATTTATTCAATATATAAATGAAATAAGAAAATGATATATGTCTTAATTGATACAATTTTGATTACTTAATCTTTCCTTGAGATAGATAAAATATATGAATGAAAAAAAATAGAACAGAGATATAACTTCGAATTGAAAGAGTTTTGATTCCTTCATTTGAATTCAATTCGAAAAATGGATGCCTTATAGAATAGAATATTCTAGTTACTTCCAAAATCAAAATGAATATACAATTAATCATTGCAGCAATAAATTGGAATCAGCTTTTTTATCTGTCTATTCTGATCTTCCAATGAGTGCAAACCTTTTTTTTTTCGAAAATAGCTAATTCGTTAAGTTAATAGGACAGGGAAAATTTATTAATATAATAGGAGAAAAATTCATTAATAGAATCAATTCAAAAAAAAATTCTAACAAGATTCCAACAAAGAAAACATATTTTATTAAAACTTCAAAGAAAAAGAGAGAAACATTTTATGCCAACTATTCAAAAACTTCTGAGAAACATAATACAGCCACGAATCTTGTTTAAAAAATTTGGCGAAGGTTTTCACTTTTTGTTATTGCTTTATCTTATGGCAAAAGTCTGCGAAAACAAGCCTTGTATATCGGAATCCCAAGATTATTTATGTATGAATTATGGTCCTCATTCTAGACCAAATTCTCAGCGAGACTGCCTGAATTCCATAAAAAGGCTTGATGATCATTTGAAGATCAATCAGATTGGGATGAAAACATAAATAAACGATGTTCCCAGATTGCTACTGCTTGTAGCAATCCTGATTTTGAGAAGAATCAAATAAAAAAAATCCGTGACCTAATTGGATTCTTTCTTCTAAAATATGGGGATCACGAGATTATTTCAGGTCGAGATATTATCAATTTTCTTATTCTAATTGATAACAAACTTGGTCAATTCAATTGATTCTTCCTATACACTAAGAATTCTTTTGTATAGGATACAAAAGAATTTTTTGGTATCCTAAATATAGGATACTGAAATTGTTGAATTGAGAAAAAAATGGTTCCTTTTTTGATTTTTTGAAGTCGAAATTATATCAGAGGAAAAGAAATTATGAATGTTATATCATCTTCCATTAGAGCATATAATGTGTTATTTGAGATATCTGCTGTAGAAGTAGGCCAACATCTCTATTGGCAAATAGTAGGTTTACAAATCCATGCCCAAGTACTTATCACTTCTTGGATTGTAATTGCAATCTTGTTAGTGTCAGTCATCATAGCTGTTCGGAATCCACAAACCATTCCGACTGATGGTCAGAATTTCTTTGAATATATTCTTGAATTTATTCGGGATTTAAGCAAAACTCAGATTGGAGATGAATATGATCCTTGGGTTCCCTTTATAGGAACTATGTTCCTATTTATTTTCGTTTCTAATTGGTCAGGTGCTCTTTTTCCTTGGAAAATCATAGAGTTACCTCATGGGGAGTTAGCCGCCCCCACTAATGATATAAATACTACGGTTGCTTTAGCTTTACTCACGTCAGTGGCATATTTTTATGCGGGTCTTAGCAAAAAAGGATTGAGTTATTTCGAGAAATATATTAAGCCAACTCCAATCCTTTTACCAATTAATATTCTAGAAGATTTCACAAAACCTTTATCTCTGAGTTTTCGACTTTTTGGAAATATATTAGCTGATGAATTGGTAGTTGTTGTTCTTGTTTCTTTAGTCCCTTTAGTAATTCCTATACCTGTCATGTTGCTTGGATTATTTACAAGCGGTATTCAAGCTCTTATTTTTGCAACCTTAGCAGCAGCTTATATAGGAGAATCCATGGAGGGTCATCATTGACTAGTTTTCTTTTCGTTGAAATAGTCTTTTTTTTTAGCTTATCCCAATTCCTATATGATTCAAGAAAATCTGCTTGCTAATCGAAATTGAGAATATACTATATAGAAAAATATAGGAAGATAGAGCACGATTTAAACATAGGAGAGAGAAGGATATTATCGAATTCGAATTTGTAAAGATTACACTAAAAGTATTAAATTCTGAAAAGTCCAATCATTTTTTTTATGTGTTTTGAAGAATTTTTATGGTAAGTCTCAATATGGACTGTTGATGGAAAAACTGCATTTCTATGCAATATGAGATGTAAATAACACTATGAATATCACTAAGTCATATATACTTAATTAATATATATATTATATTAAATAAATATGCATTTTATTCCTAAAAAAATAGATTAGGATATAAGTGGTCTGTTTCTTCTGTGATTTTATATTCAATAAAAAACAGATGAACTAAAGGATCTCGAAGGAAGAGTAAAAAGAAAGAATTCAATGAAAGAGTGGTTAGAAAGATATAGAAAAATTCAAACTTTATTATATTAAAACAATTCCATCATAAATAGAAAAGAAAAAGGAAATATCGAAAAAGTTCTGACAATTCAATTCAAAAATATTATTTATTTCAATTCGTAATTTTTAGTTATTTCGGCTAATAGATTTACCTATTATAAAATTAGGTAATAATTCTTTGGTTGATTGTATCATTAACCTTTTCTTTTTTTAGTGCGAGGAACTTACTATGAATCCACTGATTTCTGCCGCTTCTGTTATTGCTGCTGGATTGGCTGTGGGGCTTGCTTCTATTGGGCCTGGGATTGGTCAAGGCACTGCTGCAGGTCAAGCTGTAGAAGGTATTGCGAGACAACCAGAAGCAGAGGGTAAAATACGAGGTACTTTATTGCTTAGTCTAGCTTTTATGGAAGCTTTAACAATTTATGGACTGGTTGTGGCATTAGCGCTTTTATTTGCAAATCCTTTTGTTTAATCCTAGCAATAGCAAAAAAAAGTCACTTCCATTTAGATTATCTATTTTTTGGTATTTTGAAAACTTTCAACTGTGTTTTTTTTCTTCGAATTATATCAACAATTTTTTCCTATATTATATAAAGTTATTTGTATTTGTTGAACCTTTATTCTATAAAAGGACTAATTTATGGATGAGAGATTCCCAGATCGGCTCGTCTGTACTTAGCTTATTATAATAGAAACTTTTTTCCTATTACTTTATTTAGTCAAAATCTCAAGGGATGAAAGATACTTCATAATTCAAATGAGTTAATCTTAAATAAGATTAAGATATTCCCCCCCAAAAAAAGAAATTGATCAAAAAAGGGTGAGTGAAGTGATAGAAAAAGAACCTTTTTCTTTATTAGTCCTATCTATAAGAGAAGAACATATGAAAAATGTAACCGATTCTTTCGTTTTCTTAGGTCACTGGTCATTAGCCGGGAGTTTCGGGTTGAATACCGATATTTTAGCAACAAATCTAATAAATCTAATTGTAGTGATTGGTATATTGATTTTTTTTGGAAAGGGAGTGTGTGCGAGTTGTTTATTTCGAGAAAAAGTTGGATTCATCCGGCTTCACTTCCTTTTATTTTTGGAAAAGGAAAAGGGTGTATGATCTCGACGAATTACTTCTGAATCAATTCAGAAATCATATGTAAGAACTATAGCATTTCGTTATTTATTGGTGAAATCACTTTGATTCTCTATCAAAACCAATCAAAATAATTTGAGATCTTTAACATGGTTAAAGCTAAACTGCTTGAAGTACAGGCAAAATGGTACTCTTTCTACGACTACGTTAGCCATGACTACGTTAGTATCCAAATGGTTTCAAAATGCATAGTTGAGAATTTTTTTGATATAGAACACTCATATCGATAAAAAGATTTGAACCATTTACTGGAAAGAAAAGAGGTCAACACCTTGTTTTTTATCCAATGCCGAAATGAGGACCTACTTTATAAAAAAAAGAGAAATTTTTTGGATTAAAAAAAAAAGAGAAATTTGAATTTTCAATTTGCTTTTTTTTATTTTTTTTTTATTTAATGAAATCTTTTTGAATTCAAAAAAATAAAGAACAAGCAAGTATGAATAAAGAAAGAAACAACTTTGCTGACAATTATTTATAGATTTTTGTCTGGTCAGAAGAGTCCTTTTCACTAATATATATATATTTTTTTATATTCTAGTCTTTTATAAGTCTCAATATGTTTGAATATAAACAGAAAAGAGAGGATAGGCTCATTAGATTCAAAAAAGAATATGGGAATATTCATAAATAATTGAGCGTGAGAGCCAAATGAATTGAAAGATTCATGTTTGGTTTGGGAAGAGATCATGAAAGTTTTGAATTTCATAGTAAGATAATCTACTTTCATTAAATGATTTATTAGATCATCGAAAACAGAGGATTTTAAACACTCTTCGTAATTCAGAAGAATTACGTAAAGCAGCCATTGAGCAGCTCGAAAAGGCTCGAGTTCGTTTCCGGAAAGTGGAACTGGAAGCGAATGAGTATCGGATGAATGAATACTCTGATCTGGAACGACAAAAACAAAATATCATTAAAAAAGGTTATAATAAGTTGGAACGAGTCAAAAATAATAAGAAAGAAACCCTTTGTTTTGAACAAGAAAGAGCAATAAATCAAGTCCGACAACGAATTCTGCAACAAGCCTTCCAAAGAGCTCTAGGAACTCTAAAAAGTTCTTTAAATAGTGAGTTACATTCTCGTACGATCCGTGCTAATATTGCCATTCTCGGTACCATAGAATGGCAGAAATAATATAACTGATTAGTCCTTCAACTTGAACTTTAGTTTCAAACTTAGTTAGGCACTACCTTTTTTTCTTTGCTTTCGAAAAAGAATAAATAAAGAAAGACTTATGGGAACTCTTCGAGCCGACGAAATTAGTAGTATTATCCGTGAACGCATTGAACAATATAATAGAGAAGTCAAGATTATAAATACCGGTAATGTACTTCAAGTAGGTGATGGTATTGCTCGTATTTATGGTCTTAATGAAGTCATGGCAGGTGAATTAGTAGAATTTGAAGAGGGTACAATAGGTATTGCTCTGAATTTGGAATCCAAAAATGTTGGCGTTGTATTAATGGGTGATGGTTTGATGATAAAAGAGAAAAGTTCTGTAAAAGCAACAGGAAGAATTGCTCAGATACCTGTTAGTGAAGCTTATTTAGGTCGTGTTATAAATGCTTTGGCTCAACCTATTGATGGAAGAGGCCCAATTGCATCTTCTGAATCCCGGTTAATTGAATCCCCTGCGCCTGGTATTATTTCGAGGCGTTCTGTATATGAGCCCCTTCAAACAGGGCTTATTGCTATTGATGCAATGATCCCTATAGGACGGGGTCAGCGAGAATTAATTATTGGAGACAGACAGACTGGTAAAACAGCAGTAGCCACAGATACGATTCTCAATCAAAAAGGGCAAAATGTAATATGTATTTATGTAGCTATCGGTCAAAAAGCATCTTCTGTGGCTCAGGTAGTGACTACTTTCCAAGATAAAGAGGCCATGGAATACACTATTGTCGTAGCTGAAATGGCGGATTCACCTGCGACATTACAATACCTCGCTCCTTATACAGGAGCGGCTCTGGCTGAATATTTTATGTATCGTGAACGTCATACTTTAATAATTTATGATGATCTCTCTAAACAAGCACAAGCTTATCGCCAAATGTCTCTTCTATTAAGAAGGCCCCCTGGTCGTGAAGCTTATCCAGGAGATGTTTTTTACTTGCACTCACGTCTCTTGGAAAGAGCTGCTAAATTAAGTTCTCATTTAGGTGAAGGAAGTATGACTGCTTTACCAATAGTTGAGACTCAATCTGGAGATGTTTCAGCCTATATTCCTACTAATGTAATTTCTATTACAGATGGACAAATATTTTTATCTGCTGATTTATTCAATGCTGGAATCCGACCTGCTATTAATGTGGGTATTTCTGTTTCCAGAGTAGGATCTGCAGCTCAAATTAAAGCTATGAAACAAGTAGCTGGAAAATTAAAATTGGAACTAGCTCAATTCACAGAGTTAGAGGCCTTTTCACAATTCGCTTCTGCCCTTGATAAAAATACTCAGAATCAATTGGCAAGAGGTCGACGATTACGAGAGCTGCTTAAACAATCCCAATCAGAACCTTTAACAGTGGAAGATCAGATAGCTACTATTTATACAGGAACGAATGGATATCTTGATGCTTTAGAGATTGGACAGGTAAGGCCTTTTCTTGAAAAACTTCGTAACTGCTTAAAAAATAAAAAACCTGGATTTCAAGAGATTATATCTTCTACAAAGACATTTACCGAGGAGGCAGAAGCCCTTTTGAAGGAAGCTATTCAGGAACAAATGAAAGTCTTTGTGGTTCAGGAACAAATATGAATTGATCATTTTGAATTCTTAGTATGAGAATAAGAATTGAGAAATACTTGTTTTTGGAATTATTCAAAATAGGGTTCTTAATCTTAATATAGTAAGAAGAATACTAGATGAAAAAAATTGCGTCCAATAGGATTTGAACCTATACCAAAGGTTTAGAAGACCTCTGTCCTATCCGTTAGACAATGGACGCTTTTCATACCTATTTGGATCTTGCTTAGATCAAATGAATTGATCTAGATAATCTTTTCAAATTCAAAGAATAAAAAAGATGTATATAAAAAGATATACATAAAAACTTATGATGCATATATAAGAGATAAAAAGCGGGTAGCGGGAATCGAACCCGCATCGTTAGCTTGGAAGGCTAGGGGTTATAGTCGACGTTGCTCGATCATTTTGAACGTCTCTAATTCAAAACCGAACATGAGATTTTTTTTTCATTCGGCTCCTTTATGGAAGATTGATTGATGTATTCTCACCGAGAATACATCAGATCCATAACATCTATGTCAGCTTTTCTGTCTTAATGTATCTCAAATTATCTGCTTTTTAGATGATCCCTCTGAAGAAGAGAGAGAAATTCTAAAAAAGAAAATTTCTCTAGTCTAGTTACTTCGTTCTCTATTTTTATTTGTATGATCTTCAGGAAAAGAATTGAGTTTCTACCGAGCTGAATATAGAATATGTTCATGGTTCTAGCAAATTAGAACCATCATTTTTGAGCTATTTTGCTTCAAAATTTTTTTTTCTAATCAAAAAATCGAAGATCTAGTTACGATTGGAAATCAACTTTTGCATCTTTCTTTATCCATAGATCCTTTACTTATACTTTGTATAAACTGGATATAGTTCAATCCAATTCAAAATTATGCTTCACGACTTTAATATTCATAATCTCTTGATTATCCAATTTCAATTCAAATAGCTTTTGAATAAGAATCGTGATAATGTATATGTTTCCTCAAACATAATATCTATTGAGAGGATAAGGATGAAACCTTATTTTATAAATAGAAAAATATTTTTTGATCTTAGAAAGAAACTGAAGGATCCCTTAACTATAGTAGGATTTTCAATAGAACGAATCACACTTTTACCACTAAACTATACCCGCTATATATTCATTATGGTATATAAATACATCATTTGTCGAATAAATAGGAGATAGGATAAAGATAGCGAATTGTGACAATTATGGTTTTGCCATGTATTTCATCTCCACGTAGAGAATCAATCAAATACAAAAAAATTAATAAAGTTCCACTTTTTTCATAAAAAGTATTCAATTAAAAACATAAGTTTCAATAACATAAAAACCTCTGGTTAGATTATTTTTGAGTTACATTTCTTGTTTGATAAGAAGTCATTATCATTACTAAACAATAGCTTTTTATTCCAGATATATATATATATATATCTGAAGGATTTATTAAAGGTCGACTATCAAAATGATAGATTTTTTATATGTTTATTATTTTTTTCATTTTTCTAATCCCACACATTTTATTAGATAGATCTTAATTTATCTAAGATCTAGATAGATCTTATCTGATAATATAGTAATTCTTCTCAATTGGAAAAAATTCTCTTAAATTGAAATAAAGTAAAATAAAGTAAGAAGATTTATGGAATAGAAAATGAATTCTAATTCGATAGAATTCTATTCGATTCGATCGAAATATTTTCAAAATATTTCAAAAAAAAAAATAGAAAAATATATAAGAATATATTTCTTATATAAAATGTTATCACATGTTTTGATTTCTGATTCATTAATCAAGAGTCATCTTTGATTTGAAAAAAGAAAAAAAGGATATAAAATACAAAAAGAATCCTATTTAGTAATAATCATACTTTTAGGTATGAGAAGAGAACATAAATATGAAAATTCGAATTTTTCTTGTTATTGCTGTTTCAATTCAACATATTAATTTTATTAAATATAAATTAATAAAATATATTAATTTGTTTTTTATATAAAAAACAAATTAATAAAAACATTGGATCCTTATGATCCATGAGGGATTCCTTGAACTAAGAGTAGAGAAGGAAAGGCTTGGTTAGTATTTAACCAGATCACGCTGGGGTAATAAATCTTCTGTAAAAAATAAAATTAACTAAAAGAAATAAAATAAGTAAAGAAAAAATAAGTAAATTGAAGAAAATTTTTTTTTGGAATCATTATCGAAATATTTCGAGTTTTATTATCAAGACAATTTTGATAATAAAACTCGAAATATTTCGATATTTTTCTTTCTATCTTTTATACTTTTATATCTTGCTTTTATACTTCGATATCTTGTGTATTAATTCATTGAATTCATTGCAAAGAAAGTGAAAAATTCAAAATCATTTTTTTTTGATTAGTATATATGAATTTGAATAATATATATTGAAGAATATAATATAGGAAAATAGATTTCCTAATAAAGTTTTCCTTTTTCTTTCTAATCAAATAGAATAAAAAAACAAGGATTTTTCTATTTCATATATCACATCACAGCGCAGATAAAAATCTGCGATTTTTAATGCATTTGGGGAGATGGCTGAGTGGACTAAAGCGGCGGATTGCTAATCCGTTGTACGAGTTATTTGTACCGAGGGTTCGAATCCCTCTCTTTCCGCTCTCTATTATGATTTAGTATTTTTGGATTTAGAGGAATTTTGATTCATATGATAAAATCATATGAAAATTATTGAAAAATTAATTCAAAAAAATGAAGAAAAACGAAAAATTTATTCCTCACGCCCAGGATTACGCCCTGGATCATTAGATAAAAATCCGAAAATAAAAAGGGAAACAAAGAATATAACTACTGTGTAAACAAAAAGTTTGAGAGTAAGCATTATAAAATCTCCAAGATCTTTTTTTTGTTTTTAAGGGAATAAATTACCTCTTCTTACGATGAAAAAACCCTTGTTTTCTTATTTATTTAAAAATGAAATATGAGAAAGAATCTTTTTTTTTTTTTTCGAATTTTTTATCTTAATTTAAGAATTAACTATATTTCGATTTCGTTTCGAAAAAAAAAAGGTTTGCACTCATTGGAAGATCAGAATAGACAGATAAAAAAGCTGATCCCAATTTATTGCTGTAATGATTAATTGCATATTCATTTTGATTCTGGAAGTAACTAGAATATAAGACGTTTTTTAATATCCATTTTGGAATTGATTTATTAAAGAATTTCATATTTTATCGAAAGCTTACAGCAGCTTGCCAAACAAAAGCTAGGAGAAAAAAGAGTACAGGTATAACAGGCATAACATCGACAATTGGATTGAAAATCGCATAAGCTTCAGGCAATTTGGCGAAGAAAGAATTACTCGGATAAAGGACAGAATTAAGACAGATACAAATTAAACTAAAGATATTAAGCATAAAAAAATTTCGTTCTTGTAGATTAGATAATTTTATTAATTGTTTTTATATTATAAGATAAGGAAAAAATGAGAAAAACAGATTGAAAAATCCTTCTTTAGGATTTTCCCAAATCCAAAATCCTTTTCTCCACTCTCATTTGAAAATGAGAATACAAGGATTTCTACTTTCATACAATATCTTAATTATATTCTGTAAAATGATCAATCAAATTTTTGATTCTATCCTAGGTTCTCTCTATTTTTATTGAATTTATATGTGTTATTTTTTTTTTTATACTATATTCTATACTATAATATGTGTTTGGATATTATGACTAGTTAATGAGGGCTCATTTTTTCTTAAAAAAAATAGAGTTCTTTTGAAAAACAAAGCATAAAATTGGAGTTTAATAGAAAACTTCCTTGGATTTGAACCGATGACTTTCATCTTCAAAAACCCTTTTCTATCATCCGAAAACGTGAGGAAAAGGACTAGTATTATTTTGGGGAGTAGGAACTGGGTTTTTTCTAAGTCTATTTCTCTAGGATTAGGGTAGAATCGGCCGGAGAGTCCTGATTTCGATGAAGAAGAACTAGATTCATTAGATTTTTTAATGAAAACACGTTTAATGGAAATCAAAAGAGAATTCGAAATAACATATTCATATGAATATGATGAAAGATTAGAAAGAAGAAATTCTTTTTTTTTTTTTACAATAGAAAGAAGAAAGACTTTTGGAAACAAAAGTCAAAGATGAACGGCTAGGAGATATAATAATGAAATGTTTTTAGAAATATTTCGCTAAAGGGAATCCTGTTCCATATTTCGATGAAGAAGAACTAGATTCAGATCAAGAGGAACAAGAATCAAAAGAATCAGATTAATCAGAAGAAATAGTATTTTTATTTTTAATACATAAAATAAATCAAATGAACATAATATCTTTAAAAAAATGAAGGAGGAATTCAATAAGATGATTAAAGAGGAATTAATGAAGAGCAAAATCAAGAGCAAATGGAAGAGCAACGAAAAAATTTGGATATAGAAACAAAAGCAGAAATAGAAAAAAAAAGAAAAAAACCTTGCTTCTGCTTATGATGAAGATGCTAATCAAAATTGAAAAAAATCAATAAAATCAGAAGAATCAACAGAATCTGAAGAATCACAAGAATCAGGATAATCAACAGAATCTAAAAAATCACAAGAATCAGGATAATCAACAGAATCTGAAGAATCACAAGAATCAGGATAATCAACAGAATCTAAAAAATCACAAGAATCAGGATAATCAACAGAATCTGAGAAATCAAAAAATATACTTTCGATCGTTAAAAAAAATAAGAGAATCCATACTATTCAACATGATTTCTCATTTGAGAAAGATGGAAAATAAAGAAAAATTCCGTACTTATCCAATTAAGAAATTGTTTACACCAGGGATATCCAGACTTCTTAAGGAATCTGGTATCAACAACATGAAGGATCTTCTTGATTTTGACAATATAGATAATCTAATCTTATTCTTTCTTAACAAAGAAAGATAAGAATTCAATCGTGAATTCTCGAGACTTTATGATTATTTTTATGATATAGACAATTTGAAAAAATCAAAATCAATAAAATCAGAAGAATCAACCACGATACAATAAATAATGGAAAGAGTTTACACTGATAAGAAAATCAGTAAATAATGGAAAGAGTTTACACTGATAAGAAAATCAGTATACTTGTATCCGAATGGATTATCAATCAGAAGCAATATTAGGAGCATCGTAGAAGAACAATATCTAGAATTCAAGAGGCAAATTCTCAAGAAATTCTCAAATTTTTTGTTAATAAAAACTTTTGGATTCTAGTAAAGAACTTTTTCAAATTCTTATTTGTTTTTTTATTGATACTGCGCTAATCAATCGCTTTCTTTTTTTTTTTATATTTCTTTGTTGAGATTCAAAAAAAAAGAAAGGATCTTTTTGAATATGAAATGGATATCTCCGTATCTTTTCTTACTTTGAATTTTGAACTTATACTTATGAAAAATAATAAAATATGAAAAAACCTACACGAAGAATTTCTGCTCCACGCATGAATCGGCGTTTATCTTCCAAACGTTTTCGTTTACTTAGAACTATACGACGTAAAATACAAAAAGGACTTATTCATATTCAAGCAAGTTCTAACAATACCATTATAACTGTTACAGATTTTGAGGGTCAGGTAGTTTCTTGGGATTCCGCTGGTACTTCTCGATTCAAAGGTCCAAAAAAACCAACACCCTATGCTGCCCAAACCGCAACAAGAAATGCTATTTACCCTGTAGTGAAACAGGGTATGAAAGGAGCAGCAATTAAGATAAACGGTGCCGGTCCTGGAAGAGCTGCAGCATTAAAAAGTGTTGTTCATAGTGGTGTAAAATTAAGTTTCATACGTGATGTAACACCTCTGCCACATAATGGATGCCGGCCCCCTAAAAGAAGACGTGTTTAAAAAAAAATCTTTTGATTAATTGAAAAAAGAAGCTCCGGTGTATAGAGAGGACCTCGCCGTTTGAGAGGTAACCATAGAAACGATGGAACCCACTATTTTTTTTGAATGAATATCCAATTCTTTATTTAAGAATGGGGAGAAAAGCAAGAATCGTGGTTTCATACATAGTAGTAAAAGCCATTAGAATTGATATTTGATATATTGGAGTAATGCGTTTTGTTATTGATTGACCCTAGACGGAAAAAAGATTCATTTTGAATCAAAATGAATCAAAAAAATTTGATATATTATTATGCCTTTATCTATTATTATATTATGTCTTGGGAGGGGCAGTCTAATATGCAACAAAATTTAGAATGGAAACTTATGTTGGAAGAAAAAAACTTTCCACTCTGTGGGTAGGTAATTTTTGGTTAACTGATGTGAGTGAGAACAAAGCTAAAATTTTTGTTAACGCGGTTCAACAAGTTCTTTTAATTGAAATAAAAGAGTCACGTGTCACACATGTTCCTTTTAGATTCAAAAAGGAACAAAAATTTTTTGATCGGGATAGTAGGATCCCAGGGATCAGAGAATCGATCCCAAAGATTTTGAACAATCTCAAATCTCTTGTTTTTAGGGGTCAATGCTTTGATAAAGTTCAAAAACTTGATTTATACGTTTCGCAGAATAGTCCGCGGCTTATAATTGCGGAAAGTCTAAATGTACCTAATTTTCTTGCAATTGTGAACAAGCAGCAAGAAATTTTTTCTAGAACTGAAGAAGAACCAATCGATTTTTCAATCGATTTAATCGTAGAAAACAATATCGGTGAGCGCATCGATATTGTTTCAACAAAGTTAGACAAGTTAACTCTTAATGAGGATGGTCTGCTAAACGATAGTATCAAAGTGAATCGTATATCAGATTTTACTCATTTAACGGATGAAGATTTCTCTTTTACTTTTTCCATCGATACTGTATTTAGACCTGTCCTAGAGGTAAAATCAGATTTTGATTATTTCCCGGATGATCCAATTTTTGATCCGGTCAGCGAGACTAAGGGAATACTATTTATCGACGTAATCACAAATGATAGTTTGACTTCTCAAGAAGCACTTCAAGAAGCTAATTATAAGTTAATTAATCTGTTTAAGGGCCTTCCTGCTTTTAACCAAGAAACTTATTGGTGGCCACAGGCTCAAACAGCTTTTCTTGACTCCTTAAAGTCAATTTTGGAGAAATACGTTTCCTGTTTTGAGATCGATCCCGATATTATTTGGAATATCGATAAAATAATATTGATCTTTAAATACTATTTAGGGCTTCACAAATACAGAAATGTTGTTTCAGATCTTCATGTGATGAATAAACCATTTTGAATCTCATGCCGGTATCTCGAGTACAGGATTCTATTAGAACCCGTTTCCGGTTTGAAAAAAATGAAAAACAAAAAATTCCATCTTTTGAAAATGAAAGAATTGAAATTTTCACCGGAGGTGTCCAGAATTCTTAAGGAATCTGATATCAAAAATCTTCATCAAATTCTATTTTTTGACAATATTTGGATTCTAATCTCACTCTTTCCTAAAAAAGAGCAAAGGCAAGAATTCATTACGAATTTCATAAAAATTTTTGATACTTTTTTTCAAAAAGATTTTTCTATTTAAGATTATCAAAGAATCGCTATTTTTTAGAAAGAAATATGAATTTTTCGATTTATTTGAAGCTTGAAAATATATAAATATAATATTTATAATTTATGTCAGGAATAATTACTTTATTAATTACTTTGAAGTAACCATTCCTGACATATCTACATCAAAATACTTCATGAAGAAAATACTTCATGAATCAATTTAAAAAAGACCTAAAGTTAAGGATTTATCAATAGGCAGTGTGGCTCCAATACCTAACCAAAGAGCTACTATGGTACCGATTAAAAAAACCGTTGTAGCTACTGGACGGCGAAATGGATTTTGGAATTTATTGACATTTTCCAAAAAAGGTACTGTCAGTAATCCCAATGGTACTGAAACCATTAAAAGAACGCCCAATAACTTATTGGGTACTGTACGAAGTATTTGAAACACGGGAAAGAAGTACCATTCAGGTAATATTTCCAAAGGAGTTGCAAAAGGGTCCGCCGGTTCACCAATTATTGATGGTTCTAAAACGGCTAAACCTACGTTACATGCAATAGTACCTAGAATTACTACTGGAAAAATATATAAAAGATCGTTGGGCCACGCGGGTTCCCCATAATAATTATGCCCCATCCCTTTAGCTAATTTTGCTCTTAACACAGGATCATTTAAGTCAGGTTTTTTTGTTATTGGGATAGATGAATTTTTGTGTATAGATCCATCCCCCGAAGAAACCGGACATGATAATTTTTCATCATCCGGCTCGAGCAAAAATCAAAAGAATCAAACCAATATCAAATGTCTAATTAATATATTAATGTAATTCTATATAAGACTCTACGATAAGATTTTATCCGATTGCATTTTGCAGTTGCAATTCCAACTAGGGATTGCAACAAATTCGAATTCTTTTTTTCTAAATAAATGCCCACTGTCCAAGTAAGCTTACAAAATTGATCATAATCAAGCGCTTTTTGGATTGTCTCATGTCTTCTGATTGGTTTTTATCGAGAAAATATCTTGATTTTTCCATATCCATATAAAGTATTTACTTGTTACTAAAAAAAATATAACCTATATTCTTCCTTAGATCCCTTCTTTCACTCCGATAGTATCATAGATAGGAATCAATGCAAAGGAAATGAATGCATTTCTATACTAAAAACTAAAACAATTAAGTGGAGTAGATGAAATTCAGTAAGTGGAATAGACATAAAACTGAATCATGCCATATCATTTCATTCTATTCTACGGATCTTACAAAGCCTTTTTATAGATGACATCATTCAGGTATGATCATAGAGAATATTCTCTTTAAACGAACCGGCCTATCCCTCTACTACGTAAAGGGCTTACGCGGGTCTTGGCTGGATCCGGAGACACATTTGGTCGTGATTTACAACGTGGCGGATAAAATAATGTATCCGCATGGCCAAATCAATAGTTCAAGTCACACACTCCCATAATCCATCCTTTCTTTGCAAGATTCACTTCAACTAGTCGTATCAAATACAGAATAAAAGACTCATTGGTTGAAGAGAAGTATCCAAATAAAATGTGTGATTCTTAAAAAAAACCATATTTATAGCAATGAAATAGTTTTTTCCTTCCCAATATGAATATATAATCAATCTATTTTATGTTTTCTCTATAAAGGACCCGAAATACCTTGTTTACGTATCATTAGAAAGTGCATCAACATAAATACAGCAGTAAGAAGAGGCAATACAAAAGTATGTAAACTGTAAAAACGAGTCAAAGTGGATTGGCCGACACTAGCACTTCCACGTAATAACTCCACTAAAGGGGATCCTATTAGTGGAATAGCTTCAGGTACACCAGTAACGATTTTGACTGCCCAATAACCAATTTGGTCCCAAGGTAAGGAATAACCAGTTACACCAAAAGATGCCGTTAATACAGCCAAAACCACACCTGTAACCCAAGTTAATTCGCGGGGTTTTTTAAACCCACCAGTGAGATATACACGAAATACGTGTAGAATCATCATTAGAACCATCATACTTGCTGACCATCGATGAACGGATCGGATTAACCAGCCAAAGTTGGCCTCAGTCATTATATATTGAACAGAAGAGAAAGCTTCTGTAACAGTAGGACGGTAGTAAAAAGTCATAGCAAAACCTGTAGCTACTTGTACTAGAAAACAAGTAAGTGTGATCCCCCCTAAACAATAAAATATATTGACATGAGGAGGAACATATTTACTGGTTATATCATCTGCAATCGCCTGAATCTCAAGACGTTCCTCAAACCAATCATATACTTTATTGAGATAGGTAACCCGGGTAGATGACTCCCCCTCTGAGAACCGTATATGAAAATTTCATTTCATACGGCTCAAGCTGAAAGACCAAAATACTGATTTCAACGGATATTTTATGGGTTCAAACTTCTTAACCACTTGATTGATTGAACATAAAAAGTAAGAAAATCCGTAATTTGATCTTTGTGATTATAATGCCAAAAAATATCAAGTTGGCTCATTTATTTTTTTTTTATGTTGATCGTTACAGGCCTCTTGAATTTTCTCCTTCCTATTTTGAATTTTTATTGTTTATTGGATTTATTGTTTTCTGTGCATAAATTATACTTCTTCTTTTTTACTAATTGATAGGAATTTTCTTGTTAAGACCCTATGAATCACTTTGGAACCTCAGATTTATACTAGAACCACGATGATTTATTTTCAAGCTAAACTCAAAGGTTCTCTGAGTAAGAATCCTTTGATTTATCACTTTTTATAGATCCAATGACTTGACTCAACAAAATTGATAGAAAGAGTTGTCCTTCGGTCAAAATAAAAATATGAAGAAGTATAATTCGTTTGATTTAGAAAATATATATTCTGAGAATATATATTCTAGTTAATATATTTCCATTTTTTTAAGTCCGGTTACGAGGTCTGACTGAATAATAGGTATGAATCATAGTTCAATTTTTTCTTTTCTTGGTCTATTCTATTTATTTCGTGCTCCAGATACTAGAATAAATGTCTGACGAGGTAGAATTCATTATCTTGTTAGAGATCGATAACAAAGCCATTCATTCTATTATTATTCATAGGATCAATTATAACAAGTCACACACTCATTTTCCAAAAATACCGAAACAAAAAAAGTCCACGATCGAACTACCAAAATCTTTTCTTTAGAAATCAAAATTTTAGGATTAGTAGTAATTTTTTCTTTACTGGAACGATCAAAACCTCATAGTTCTTAAAAACCTAATTCCTAGTAATCCCATCCAATAAAACAGAAGAGTTATAAATTTCCAAAAGAATACATAGGAATACAGCAAATAGAGCCATTGCAACTGCCATAAGTGGTGTAGTACCCCAGCCTGGAGCTACTTTACCATATTCTGAATTTAAGGGTTTCAATAAATCCCCTACAGGAGTTCGTCTTGATCCAGATCTAGAATTATTTTCAACGGTTTGTGTAGCCATAAATTGTATTCTATTAAATAATGGATTGGTTAAGATCTGTTGACTTTGTATACTATTCTGTTGTATTTCTAAATAAATGATCTTATATCGTATAGTAGATCCATTCTGGAAATTATGAAAAAATGGAAACAGCAACCTTAGTCGCGATCTTTATATCTGGTTTACTTGTAAGCTTTACTGGGTATGCCTTATATACCGCTTTTGGGCAACCCTCTCAACAACTAAGAGATCCATTCGAAGAACATGGGGATTAGTTGAAGTAATTGAAGTAATGAGCTTCCCTTATTGGTATACTCATTACTTCAATTCAATTAAATTGTTTCAAAATTGATTTTATTTTTTTATTTTAGTTGGAACCTTAGGTGGTTCTCGAAAAAAGATAGCAAAAAAGATTATCCCTAAAATCGAGACTAAAAGGAATGTATAAACCAATGCTTCCATAGATTCGATTGTGGTTTACAATTATAGCTTCCACACCTATTCATTTGAGATCATTTATCATATAAATAAAGAAAAAGAATCAAAGAAAAGATGATAATTCAAATCAAGATTCTTTTTTCTTGTATCTCATGAACAAAAAAAGAGGAAAGAAATCAATATACCAACCACAATAATGCTGTATTAGACAGTTTGTCTCTTTGTAGTTGGATCTCCAACTTTTTGGAATGTTCCAAATTCCACTTGAGCATCTAAATCTGGATCAATACCAGCAAAAACATCTCTGAACAAGGTTCTAGCGCCATGCCAAATGTGTCCGAAAAAGAAGAGCAAGGCGAATGTAGCATGTCCAAAAGTAAACCAACCCCTTGGACTACTACGAAAAACACCGTCAGATTTCAAAGTAGCTCGATCTAATTCAAAAATCTCACCTAATTGGGCACGTCTAGCATATTTTTTAACAGTAGCAGGATCTGAATAAGTTACTCCATTAAGTTCACCACCATAGAACTCAACAGTTACACCTACTTGTTCAACACTATATTTAGATTCTGCCCTTCTAAAAGGAACATCGGCTCTAACAATCCCGTCTTCATCTACCAAAACTACCGGAAATGTTTCGAAAAAGGTAGGCATACGACGTACAAAAAGCTCCCGACCTTCTTTATCTCTAAAAAGGGGGTGTCCTAACCATCCAACCGCTATTCCATCTCCGTTATCCATTGAACCTGCTCTAAATAATCCCCCTTTTGCCGGATTATTACCAATGTAATCATAAAAAGCTAATTTATCAGGAATTTTAGACCAAGCTTCCGATAAACTTAGATTTTCGGCTAGCCCGGCGCTAACTCTTCGATATATTTCTTGTTGAAAGTATCCCTGGTCCCATTGATAACGAGTAGGACCAAATAATTCGATTGGGGTAGTTGCTGAACCATACCACATAGTTCCTGCAACAACAAAAGCTGCAAAAAAGACAGCAGCAATACTACTGGAAAGCACAGTTTCAATATTGCCCATGCGTAATCCTTTGTATAAACGTTGAGGCGGACGGACACTCAGATGGAATAAGCCTGCTAATATACCTAATGTGCCTGCAGCAATATGATGAGAGGCTATTCCTCCTGGAACAAAAGGATCAAAACCATCCACACCCCAAGCTGGATTGACAGCTTGTACTTTTCCAGTTAATCCATAAGGATCGGACACCCATATTCCAGGACCGTACAAACCTGTTACATGGAATGCGCCAAAGCCAAAGCAAGCTACACCTGAGAGAAATAAATGAATTCCAAAAATCTTGGGCAAATCCAATGAAGGTTTTCCTGTACGTTCATCACAGAATACTTCTAAGTCCCAATATACCCAATGCCAGATAGCTGCCAAGAAGCACAAACCAGAAAACACTATATGTGCCGCTGCAACACCTTCATAACTCCAAATACCTGGATTGGTTACAGTTCCTCCTGAAATATTCCAACCGCCCCATGAATTGGTTATTCCTAAACGAGTCATGAAAGGTATAACGAACATACCCTGTCTCCACATTGGATCAAGAACAGGATCAGAGGGATCAAAAACCGCTAATTCGTATAAAGCCATCGAACCGGCCCAACCAGCAACTAGAGCTGTGTGCATTATATGAACAGAAAGCAATCGACCGGGATCATTCAATACGACAGTATGAACACGATACCAAGGTAAACCCATGGAAACACCCCTTTATCAAAGAAAAATAGAAACTATATCACTTTATTTTATCGCATTAAACTAAGAAGACTATATACTGTGTACCTAACCTAAAACTTTTTTTTAGTAGATTCTGTGGGTTCATTTTGATTTCATCTCATTGAAAATCAAAATAAGGGAACAACTCTGTTCGTAAGAACAAAGAGAAGCAGATCTATTCTATACCCGATAAGTACCAATACGCAACGGGAAGATTGTATTATTGGAGAATAAATGGATACTTTTTGATCATTCGAATGATCAATCAATCCCTTCGTTACAGTTTTTTTGAATCGACATAGAAAATCAAAAGAAACCTATTAAAGAAATCAAATTGATTAAGAAGATCTAATCAAGAATTTGATTATAGCCTTTCCTCGAATATTTTTTCTTTTTTTTTTATGTATTTGAAACTCGAATTTTCCTTTTTTTTTAGCTTATCCCAATTCCTGTATGATTCAAGAAAATCTGCTTGCTTAGTTTGAGAATTTGATTTGAGAATATGCTAATTTACATTTCCTTATTCAAGTGCATCAAAATATTTGCAAAAATTTCATTCAATTTTATGCCTTTAGGTATACCAAGAGTATCTTATCGCTGTCTTTCGAACGAAAAACCAATTTGGATTGACATATAGTGCGACTTGTCAAGTATATTGGGTCATATGGGATTTCCCCGTTCTCTTCCCCGATCGAGATATCCTCTGTTTCGCCGAAGAGATATTGTATTGAGTAAATCATCTCGGAGCGCGAAATCAAATTAGGTCAATTTTTTTATTGGGGATGCATATTAACAATTTCGAAAAATTTATGGTTTACTTGGACTGATAAAGTATCTAGGCTCCGTTCATAAAATACCAAATGGGTAACAAAAGGGTAAGTAATAAAATCTTACGTATGATTACCACTTTTATCATAAAAGATGTCTATATTGACAATCTTATATTAAAAAAAGAAGAAATTAAGCTAGAATCGACACATTGATTTTTTTTTTTGAACCGTATGCATCCAAAGGTGCACGTACGGTTCCTAAGGGATATAATTTTGTCCTAATCGAACGACTTTACAAAGAAAGAACACTCTTTCTATGCAAAGAAATTACGATACCAGTCGATATCCGATTTAACGCTCTCTTGTTACTGCTGAATTCGGAAACTGATGTTTATAATGATACTGATATATATATATAAACTCTGCCGGTGGAGGAGCAGACGAACCAATATCCATGTATGATACTATGAAAATGATGGTATGTACAATAGCTATGGGATTAGCTGCCATCTTTCATTCTGGTCGGAGGAACAATTACTAAACGGGTAGCATTCCCTCATGCTAAGGTAGTGATTCACCAACCTAGTAGTGCCCATATTAGAACAAATATAGATGGATTAATGATGGAAGCAGAAGATATGCTTGAACTTCGTAACACAATTGCGAATATTTATATTTATGCAGAAAATACAAGTAAACCTGTAAATGTTATACAGAAGGATCTGGAAAGAAACTATTTTATGTCGGCAACAGAAGCTCAAGATTATGGGATTGTCGATCGCGTAGCAAAGTTCAAAAAAGAAAATGAAATAAAATCCTGAGTGATCTGAGTGATTTTGTGTAAATCTATTTCAAACTCGAATTTTCCTTTTTTGAATATTGAATACTCAATATTCAAAAAAGGAAAATTTATTTATTTATTTAATAGGGTTCTTAATCTTAATATAGTAAGAAGAATACTAGATGAAAAAATTGCCTCCAATAGAATTTGAACCTATACCAAAGGTTTAGAAGACCTCTGTCCTATCCGTTAGACAATGGACGCTTTTCATACCATTGCTCGAATATTCTATATAGAAAAATATAGGAAGATAGAGCACGATTTAAACATAGGAGAAAGAGGGGATGGACAAATTATAATTTGTAATAGAATAGAAAGGTTACACTAAAAGTATTAAATTCCCAGTCATTTTTTTTATGTGTTTTGAAGAATTTTTATGAAATCCAAATGAGTCCATATTCAATTCAATCTGTTTATGGAAGAACTGCATTTCTATGCAATATGAGATGTTCACTAGCTAAATAACACTATTAATCACTAAGTAATATATATAAATATTCGCGAGACTTTATTCTTGTTTTTCGCTTTTCGAAGCAATCAAAAATAGGAGATTGTAAAGAAAAGAATCTGTTTTTTTGAGTAAGAAACATCGAATTTTGTTTCTCTATGTTTCTTACTCTTTTTCTTTTTTCCATTTTTTTTTTTCCTATTGACACAAACGATATAATGGTTGTATATTATTTTTGAGAAAATATCAAAAAACATAAGTCAAATTCCATTGACCTTTTGAATTATAAACAGATCATATATAATAGAAAGGTCAAATGACCTATGTTGATTGATCAAAAAAAAAAAAGTCTCTTTCACATGAAGTCTTTCACATAACAAAAAATAAACTCAATCAGGGAGGTAGTATGAAAAAATTAAAACAATTTCTAGTGAAAAAGTTCAAAGAATCAAAATTGGTAAAAGAAACTATTCGCCGCTTATGGGATAGTCGATTTTTTTCTGACCTGTTTCATATTATGGTTATCATTCTATTAATATTAATTATTAATACAATATTATTGATTATTAATAAAATAATCTTTTTGATTATGAAAACAGTGATTATTTTGATAGTAAAAATAATCTTTTTGATTATGAAAACAGTGATTATTTTGATAATCAAAATAATCTTTTTGATTATGAAAATCATAATGATTTTCATTAAGAAAGCAATCTTATTGATTGTTAATATAATTAAGTACTTATTTGAAGGATTCAAGTTTTTATAAACTTGATGAGCAAATTTCTTGAATAGAAAAGAATAGTCTTTTCTATTCGAGTAATTTGGATATTTTATGGCGATTCAGTCTTTTTGACTAGATTTATGGAAATTACTGGAAAGTATGTGACAATCACGATACAATTCTTATTGTATCGAGTTTACAACTTTGATTCTTTTCCGGATTCAGAAGAATCAACAGAATCTGCAGAATCATCTATATTTGTTTTAATGAATTTGGGTTAACTGTTTGGATTTTTTAAAAGAGGTTTTTTTCAATTGAAAATCTTTTTGAAAATCTTTCTTTTTGATTCTTTTATTTTTATATTAATAAAAATATTAATATTAAGATTTTTCAAAAACTTTTTTGATTCAAAGTTTGAAAAACTTATATATTTCTATTTTAAAAATAAGCTAAAACAACCCCAATCCAATTCCATAAATTGGATTGGGGTTGAAAAATAAAAAATATTACTATATGATTATTTAATATCAAATTTCTATTAGTTTCGAATAGAAAAAATGGGGCGTCGCCAAGCGGTAAGGCAACGGGTTTTGGTCCCGTCATTGCGAAGGTTCGAATCCTTCCGTCCCAACTTTCTTTTATGAAACGAAAGATTGGATTACATTTTCTTTATATAATATAAAGAAAAATTGATTAAAGCGGAATTTCAATTCTAAAATGAAATTCATTCGTTGAATTTATTTGATCTCAACGAAATCAAATAGAAAATCTTAGTAAAATACCATATTCATTCTTTTTTCCAAACCAGAAAGAAATGTTTAATTTATTAAACATAATATTTTGTATTGAAAATTCTTCAGTAACAATTTAGTCTCTTATATTTTATTTATTTGTTATATCGGAATTATTACATAGCATGATGCTTCTTTTTTCAAAGAAAGGCCTCTTTATTCTTGTTTTCAAAACCTAACATAGTTTCAAAACCTAACATAGTAAATAAAAAAGCAAAGGTAATTCAAAAGAAAATCAACGAGTGCACATTACTATGTGCAGACTAAAGAATAGACAATGAGTTTACAATTTCGTCACCGGTATTTTGAATTCGAACTAGAGTTTGATAAAAAAAAATAAAAAATAGAGTCCAGAGAAACAGGAATTTTTTTCTATTTTTTTGATCTGATATATTATTTATCTACTGAAAATATTTGCAATTAAGTTTGTTTAACTTAATTGAATATCGTGGTTTTAATTGAGCATAATTATGGACAAAAATTTGTATAATTCATCTACTTGCATTTTATTGCTTTATTCTCATTTTAGAATTGATTAAAAAAAAATTCTTGAGCTTTTTTTAAAAGAAAGAGAATTTGTATTTTTATATATTTATCAAAAAATATGTTACTATATTTCTATAGTATATATTATTTCTATAGTATATATTTTAGAATATAGAAAATTTTATTTTCTATCAGCAATAATCTTTCTAATAACTAAAAAAGAACTTTCGATTAAGTGAAAACAATCTTTATTTTCTTAATGAAATAAGAATTCAAAAAAAAAAAAAAGAAAGATTAGAGGAATTCAATGTCTACAGAAAAAAGAACCAGCCTCCACTTTCAATCAAAAAAATCTATATACAAAAAATCCATATGATGATACAATTTATTTTTTTTTAGTATCTTACTTAACTTTAGTCGATCTTATTTTTTTTATCCTTTCATTCAGTTTTAATTTCTATTTATAAAATGAAATTCTCATAAAAAATCAAAGAAAAAAGGAGAAATCTTTATGTCTCGTTATCGAGGACCTCGTTTCAAAAAAATACGCCGTTTGCGAGCTTTACCAGGACTAATTACTCGATTTCAATATTCGAAAATAAAAAAAGAAAACAAACACATTCCTTTTAGGAAAAAAAAAAAGGAATATCGTATTCGTTTAGAAGAAAAACAAAGATTACGTTTTCATTATGGTTTGACAGAACGACAATTAGTTAGATATATGCATATCGCTGGAAAAAGCAAAGGATCAACAGGTCAGGTTTTGTTACAACTACTTGAAATGCGTTTGGATAACATCGTTTTTCGTTTGAATATGGCTTCGACCATTCCTGGAGCCAGACAATTGGTGAACCATAGACATATTTTAGTTAATGGTCATATAGTTGATATACCAAGTTATCGTTGCAAACCCAGAGATATTATTACTACAAAGAATAACGAAAGATTTTTTAATCTGATTCGAAAACCTTCTATGGTAACACATTTAAGTATTTCAAAAAACTATAAAGCAAAAAACTTTAAAGGACAAGTAAATAAAATAATAGATAGGTCAGAGGTCTTTTTGGGAATAAACGAATTCTTAGTCGTAGAATATTATTCTCGTCAGATTTGAATCCAAGCAAATAAGAGTTCATAGAATTTTTACTTTTTCGCCGAATTCAAACTAAATAAATTGAATCCTTAATTCCTATTTTCGAATTCATGTATCACAAATGGATACACATCAACATCTATGAAAATTTCCAGTAGACTTTTTTGTTTTTTTTCTTTCGTCTATTTGTTCAACTAAGATGAGCATAAGTTATCATAATGCGATAAAATTCTATTCTTTTCAGGAGGAAAAAAAGAACAATTTTGGAATCAATCAAAGATATCATGTCCTACGTACGTTTGGATCATAATAGTCAAATCGTTCTGGGTTATCTTATGCGTCGAAATAGTATACGCGTAGTACTGTAGGATAAAGTACTGATCGAAATCAGTGATTATGATTCAAATTCACAGATTAGGATAAAAAAAACTATATCAAGCGGAGGAAAATCTCACCTCTCCCGAAGCATTGTTGGATACGAAAACTAAAAATCCAAAAAGCAATGATCCCCCTTAGTGGATCAAGGGAACGTATGATCACAAAATAATTTGTGCACAAGAAGTAGACATGTCTAAATAAAAGCATATTTCAAAAATTCTCTAACTAATGACAATAAATTTGAATCGGATAAAAGGAAAAAAGTTTATAGGTATGAAGTTATTAGATATTAAAGTCAATACAGTGTAAAAACTTCTATCTATAATTGGATTTGAACCAAAGACTGCTACCGTATGAAAGCAATATTCTAACCCCTGAGTTAAGTAGGTAATTCAAAACCAAAAACGGTAATCTCACTCATACGGTGACTAGCACATTCCTTAGTTCTTTTTCTATTCATTCTCCAAAAAGAAGAAGTTTTTCAAATTATTTCTTTTTTGAAAAAAGTTCGCGCGGTAGAAAATCCGGTGCGGACAGTAGAGGGAAAATCCAAGGTTTAAAAAAGAAAAAAAAGGCAAACAGTGACTCTAGAATCAAGACTAAAGAAACCTACGGAATCAAAAAAATTGAAATTCAATTATTGTAGAAAGGTAAAAAAACAAAGAAATTGAAATATAGAAATATACAAATATGAAATTCAAATCAAGGCATCCATTCTATGACAGATCTTAATTTACCTTCTATTTTTGTACCTTTAATAGGCCTCGTATTTCCGGCATTTTCAATTATTTTTTTATTTTTTTATGTGCAAAAAAATAATATTTTATAAATCCTAGATTTACAAACAAAGTATAGTTAGTTTAAGGTGGATCAGCGAATATTTTGAATAACCAATTACTCTAGGCAATGTAGAGTAATTGGAGTTATCGAATAGTGCTAATATCTAATCTATCTAATCAATTACTCTAAGTGCTAGTTTAGAAAAGTTCCTTGGGGGCGAAGAAAAATAAAGTAAAAATTGGGTTATTTTCTCAATTCCAATCAAATGCAACTGGATCTAGTATAGTATGAATTGGCGATCAAAAGATATATGGATAGAATTTCTAAGGGGGTCTCGAAAAACAAGTAATTTTTTCTGGTCTTTTATCCTTTTTTTAGGTTCACTAGGATTCTTAGTGGTTGGAACTTCTAGTTATCTTGGTAGAAATATTATATACGTATTTCCATCTCAGAAAATCCTTTTTTTTCAACAAGGAATCATAATGTCTTTCTACGGGATCGCAGGTCTATTCATGAGTTCCTATTTGTGGTGCACAATTTTTTGGAATGTAGGGAGTGGTTATGACCAATTTGATAGAAAAAAAGGAATCGTGTGTATTTTTCGTTGGGGATTTCCTGGACTAAATCGTCGCATCTTTCTTCGCTTCCTTATGAAAGATATCCAATCAATTAGAATTGAGGATAAAGAGGGCATTTATTCTCGTCGTGTACTTTATATGGAAATAAAGGGTCAAGGGTCCATTCCCTTGACTCATACGTATGATAATTTTTTAACGCCGCGTGAAATTGAACAAAAAGCTGTCGAATTGGCCTATTTCTTGTGTGTACCAATTGAGGTATTTTGAAATAAATTGAATGAAGAATCAAAGTTTTATCAGGAAGAAAAGAGAAGGAATTCGTGAATTCCATTTTGAATCCAATTCAAGTCTTTTCGAAATGTTCATTCGAACAAAATCAATATATTAATTCGATTTTCTTTTCCCTTCGATTCATATTGAATAAAACACACATAGAAAAAAACAAAAAAAAGGATATATATATTAAAGAAGAATAGTTATATCATATGAGAATAGTTATATGATATGAAATTACTATGAATGTTACTCGAATAGATTAGAGTAATCTATTCGAATTAATAATAAATTAAGAAAAGAATTCATTTTTGGTATACTATTTTTTTATATGGCAAATAAATATATCTCGTATACGTATACATATATGTGGGTTCCAACTCCATTCTGGTATACTAGAAAAAAAGGAGAAGTAATAAATTAATATAAATTTAAAGTAGAGATTTATACGAACATAAATTTCGTAATAAATCCTGCCGTTTTTTTAGGTACAAGATTTGGAATTGATATTTTATTTTTCTGAGTTTTGGTTATAAAGTACGGTGAAGGACTTCGAATATAGTAAAAAAAAAAAAAGAATCTTTATTCTATTTCTATACTCTTTCTATAAGAATCTAACAACTAAATTAGTATACAAAGAAAATAAAGAATCGATCCGTAGATTAAATACCCTGCTTGTTATAAAAGTCGTGTTTCATTTAATAAATAAATGAAATAAATATCATTTAGACTCATTTATTTAGAGTCATTGAATAAAGGAGGTTTATTAACTATTTTTTTACAAATAAAAAATGAAAAAAAAGAAAACATCGTCTTCTTTCCCTTATTTTGTATCTATAGCATTTTTGCCCTGGTCAGTCTTTCTTTCATTTCAAAAATGTTTGGAACTTTGGATTAGTAATTGGTGGAATACCAGTCAATCCGAAACTCTCTTGAATTATATTCAAGAGAAACATGTTTTAGAAAGATTCATAGAATTCGAAGAGCTTTTTTTGTTAGAGGAAATGAAAAAAGAGTACTCGGAAACATATATAAAAAAACCCAGTATAGAAATACATAAGGAAATGATACAATTAGTTAGTACATACAATGAATATAATCTTCATATCCTTTTGCATTTCTCAACAAATCTAATCTGTTTCAGTATTTTAAGTGGTTATTTTATTCTGGGTAATGAGGAACTTATGATTCTTAATTCATGGGCTCAGGAATTCCTATATAACTTAAGTGACACAACAAAAGCTTTCTCAATTATTTTAGTTACTGATTTAGGAATTGGATTTCATTCAACTCATAGTTGGGAACTCCTAATTAGTTCGGTCTACAACGATTTTGGGTTAGCACATAAGGATCAGATTATATCTGGTCTTGTTTCTACTTTTCCAGTTATTTTAGATGCAATTGTGAAATATTGGATCTTCGATTATTTAAATCGTGTATCTCCTTCGCTTGTAGTAATTTATCATTCAATGAATGAATGAAAAACGAATTGGATCTTCTTATATCAATTCAATCAGAATTTTTTTCTTTCTAAAACGAATCATTTTTTAGTGACTTTTTTCTATTTTTACCTGTTCAACGTATTAGTCCTATATTGTCAAAAAACTATTTCATAAAAACTATTTCAGTACAATGATAACAGATTCTTTATAGGAAACTAGACTAGTTTTCTATCTAACTTATTGTAGAATTTCTAGAATTTCTAATTGTACATGCAAAATAGAAATCCTTTTTATTGGATAAAAAAACAAATGACTCGATCCATTTATGTTTATGTATCGATCATGATATATGTACTAAGTCGAGTATCTATTTCAAATGCATATCCCATTTTTGCGCAACAGGGTTATGAAAATCCGCGAGAAACAACTGGACGCATTGTATGTGCCAATTGTCATTTAGCTAATAAGCCCGTGGAGATTGAAGTTCCGCAAGCTGTGTTTCCTGATACTGTATTTGAAGCCATTGTTCGAATTCCTTATGATATGCAATTGAAACAAGTTCTTGCTAATGGTAAAAAAGGGGGTTTGAATGTGGGTGCTGTTCTTATTTTACCTGAGGGATTTGAGCTGGCTCCAACCGATCGTATTTCTCCTGAGTTGAAAGAAAAGATAGGAAATTTGTCTTTTCAGAGTTATCGTCCGAATCAAAAAAATATTCTTGTTATAGGTCCTGTTCCTGGTCAGAAATATAGTGAAATTGTGTTTCCCATTCTTTCTCCTGACCCTTCGACGAAGAAAGACATTCACTTCTTAAAATATCCCATATATGTAGGTGGGAACAGAGGAAGGGGTCAGATTTATCCTGATGGTGGCAAGAGTAACAATACAGTCTATAATGCTACATCAACGGGTATAGTAAGCAAAATAGTACGTAAAGAGAAAGGTGGATATGAAATAACCATAGTTGATGCGTTAGATGGACATCAATCGGTTGATGTTATACCTCCAGGGCCAGAACTTCTTGTTTCAGAAGGTGAATCGATCAAGCTTGATCAACCATTAACAAGCAATCCTAATGTAGGAGGTTTTGGTCAGGGAGATGCGGAAATAGTTCTTCAAGATCCATTACGCATCCAAGGCCTTTTGTTCTTCTTCACATCTGTTATTTTGGCACAAGTGTTTTTAGTTCTGAAAAAGAAACAGTTTGAAAAAGTTCAATTGTATGAAATGAATTTCTAAGTCCATAAATTAATATAATATAAAGTTAATCAATTTGTTGGCAATCGAGAAAATTATGTATTATTCAAAAATCCTGTAAATCCTTTTGCTCTTTTTTTTTTAGAATTTATATTGTTTTGCAGGACAGATTTTTCTCTTTTATTGCATATTTGAGTAATACTTAATAAATATATAAATATTGAAAATAAAAAAAAGCGGTAAAGGTGGGAAAAATGAAAAAAAAATACTTGGGGGATTACTTGTCTTTCTAATCTTCTATTTAATCGACACAAGAAAAAAGATTTTGGACTCTTTTCTTGTGTCGTCTTGTATTGAAATAAGAATTCTTTTTTTTCTTTTCCTGGTTTAATTTATTGAAACTTTTTAGTTTTGGTTCAGACAAAGTAGTGAACAAACAAAGGCAAAAAGGATTTCTGTCGGGAAGGGATTGATTGACCAAATAGAACTTATTCACTTGTTCAATTAAGTGCAACTTTAAACTTCTGGAAAAAATAAAGATTTGGACTGTTTTACTTCAAAGTTGGGTTATATTTTGATGAATGTCCAAATCTTTATTTGATTTATGGTCGGATCAACGTTTTTTTGATTCAAAAAGTAGTTTTGATTAAGGTTCCAGTAGTTTATTAAAAATGATTCAAAATCTCATTCATAGAAAGAAATGAATAGTTAATGGAATATTTCGATTTCTCAAAGAATCGAAATATTTTTTTTCTTCTTTTGTAAGAGTGAATAGTATAGGGTGAAGAGTAAAGACTATGAATCAACTAATCAATTCAACTTAAAAAAGATGATTAATAAAAAAAGAATAGAATGGTTTGAATCATCAGAACAAGGTATCCTTGCAATTTTTGGTTTATGGAATAGATCAAAGTAGACTTATAAAAGTAAGGAATCAGCGGGTCCTTTCCACTCTAATCAAACAAAAAAGGGTAAGGACCCGCTAAGTTCTTACTTTTGAATGTCTAAAATCCGGTCCATTCAATTACTATAGAGATGAACCCAATCCAGAATATGAACCGTAAAAGAAAACACCTATTAAACCTATAACAAGAATACCAGTTAAAGTACCTATTAGCCAAAGAGGAATCCTTCCAGTAGTATCGGCCATTTCCCCTACTTTCCTCCACATTTCATCAAATAGTCATGCTCAAGACAAAAACAGTCATGGATAATAATGAGAGTCGTATCTTTCCGAACGAATGGAATCAAAGAATTCTTATTATTCTCTTTTTCTCAATTAAAGAAATAATTGGAAAATAAAACAGCAAGTACAAAAATTAGTAATAAACCCCAGTATAGACTGGTACGATTCAATTCAACATTTTGTTCATTCGGGTTTGATTGTGTCATAGCTCTCTAATTGGAATTAGGTTTATCGTTGGATGAACTGCATTGCTGATATTGACCCCAAAAAAGAAACGGTAGGTACAGCTAATCCGTGAACAGCCAACCATCGTACTGTAAAAATTGGATAGGTTCGATCTATGGTCATTAAAGGCCTCCTAAAAGGATCTACTAAATTCATCAAGTTGTTCCAAAGAATCAAAACGTTCGGTTATCAATGGAATCCCTTGTCGAGTTTCCGTGAAATATTCGTTTGGCCGAGGACTTCCAAATACGTCGTAAGCTAAACCCGTACTGACGAATAACCAACCCGCAATGAATAAGGAAGGTATAGTAATGCTATGAATAACCCAGTATCGAATACTGGTGATAATATCAGCAAAAGAACGTTCTCCCGTGCTTCCAGACATGCTGAGCTCCACAAATTTTTGTACATTCAAAGAAGGGAATTGATTCCGTGAAAGATAGGATCAGTAAATAGAAAACTACTGTACTACTATTTTCTCTATCTATATCTATCTTTGTGAGATCGTCTATTTTGTACCAAAAGTTTATTTCGAATATACCGAATCAGTATAACTATCCTTGCTATGGCATAGCAACGCAGCTTCGATCGATACCAAAATGCTACATAATCCCCTTTTTCCTTATCTCTTATCTATCGATAACTTTATTTTATTCAATAGATGTAATAAATCAATAAAGGATACTTCAAATTCTTATAAGCTTTCTTTTATTAGCTTCGAAATGGCAAGTAATCATCTTCGAAAAATAGAATTTGAAAGTTTAACTAACTAAAGTGATTTTAGCCAATTATGATAAGAATTCCGAAAAGATCGGTCTTAATGAAAGAATAATAGAAAGAGGGCAAAAATATAGAAATCAAATATATAAATATAAATAAAGATACAAGATTCCATTTGATTGAACCATTTTTTACGCTCAATTTGACAATGATAAAATGAAGAAGATAAAAAAAAACCATCTTGATATCATTCATGAAATATATTCTATTATTGACATAACAAGTAGCTACAGGTTTTGCTATGACTTTTTACTACCATCCTACTGTTACAGAAGCTTTCTCGTCTGTTCAATATATAATTCAACTTTGACTGGATCCGTTCATCGATGGTCAGCAAGTATCATGGTTCTAATGATGATTCTACACGTATTTCATGTGTATCTCACTGGTGAATTTCCGCGAATTCACTTAGGTTACAAATTCACTTAGGTTACAGGTGTGGTTTTGGCTGGCATGTAACTGGACCTCGGGACCAAATTGGTTATTGGGCAGTCAATATCGTTACTGATGTACCTGAAGACATTCCACTAATAGGATCCCTTTTAGTGGAGTTATTACGTGGAAGTGCTAGTGTCGGCCAATCCACTTTGACTCTTTTTACAGTTTACAATACTTTTGGATTGCCTCTTCTTAACTGCTTTATTTATGTTGATGCACTTTCTAATGATACGTAAACAAGGTATTTCGGGTCCTTTATAGAGAAAAGATATTTGGAATTGATTAGAGTCAATCAATAAAAAAACAGATTACTCTAATATATAAAATATCGATTCCAAATAAAATATTGATTCCAATGGCTTTTGCTGTCAGCTTCTTATTTCAAAAATATTTTATTTTTTCCAAAGGAAACCTATCTATTTGTATATATTACACTATATACATATATGTATATATGTGAATTTTTTAATATAACTCTTATTTGAATCCTTTCATTTCAAGGAATTCGGTGGTATGTTAGAGTAAAAAATAATCAAAAATAAACAAAAATAATTTAATAAATACAGAATTGAGAAATAAAAAATGGTAGATAATAATAAATGAAATAAAGAAAACATAGGACAAAAAGAAGATATTCTTGGAACAATTTCTATTCATGATCAATTATGAAAAGAAATGATTCAAATAGAAATTCTTTTCAAATCAACTCTTTTTTTTAGTATTTTATCGATAATGATCAATGAATCGTGAATTTCTCATCGGATTCTATTATAAATAATTGATTCTATATATATGGTTCTGATTCCTATCGTATTTAGAACTTAGGTAAGTATTTTATCAATATATGTAGTCAAAAAACATATTAAATTTAGCCTTTTCATGCTTACTATAACTAGTTATTTCAGTTTTTTACTGGCTGCTTTAACTATAACCTTAGTTCTATTTATTGGTTTAAGAAAGATACGACTTATTTGAAATGAATTGAATCAAAAATTTATAAAAATCTTTCTCAGTAATTTCAGGTATTCTATGGTTCTTTCTGCAAAAATTGCCAATTATTTTCTTGGTCATTGAGATTCATGGATAATTCAGATTAATATTTCAAGATAGATCTTAACCTTTTTTTATCTGCTCAAACCAAAATGATTGAAGTTTTTCTATTTGGAATTGTCTTAGGCCTAATTCCTATCACTTTAGCAGGATTATTCGTGACTGCATATTTACAATACAGACGTGGTGATCAGTTGGACCTTTGATTTAATCAATTTTTTTTTATTGACTTTTTTCGGAGCGGAGGTCAAATTTCAGTTTGAATTTCACTTCGTTTTGTTTTTGTATAGACGAAAACACGCTCTGTAGGATTTGAACCTACGACATCGGGTTTTGGAGACCCACGTTCTACCGAACTGAACTAAGAGCGCTTGTAAAATCAAAAAGATCTTTTTCTATTTCTATCCTAACGCATTTCTTATACATATAGTATCCGCAAATTCACGATCTTAGTGAATTCCTCTTCACTTCCCATAGGAAAAGTAATAGGTAGGGATGACAGGATTTGAACCTGTGACATTTTGTACCCAAAACAAACGCGCTACCAAGCTGCGCTACACCCCTTTTCGAACTTGCTGTACAGTGTCATTTTACAAAATCCTTGTCTTATTTTCCATATATAAGATCATTTTCTTCTCTATATATATCAAAGTTTCTTGTCATTTATTACTATAATAAATGATATACCAATCTAACCTATAAATGAAGAATTCATATTTGAACAGTAATGCTGGACTTCTTTCTTTTGTTTATTAGGTGGGACAGGAAATTCTTATCTATTGGTTCATTGTACATATCAATTTTAGATAGGAATTGAGTGTAAAAAAAAAGGAAAAATCAGTTCAAAAAATCTTGAACTAAAGCATCTGACCATACATGTATTCCAATCAAATAATGAAAGAGAATTTGCAATGCAAGATATAAAAACATATCTCTCTGTGGCACCTGTGATAAGTACTCTATGGTTTGGTTCTTTAGCAGGTCTATTAATAGAAATAAATCGTTTATTCCCAGATGCTTTATCATTTCCTTTTTTTTGATTTTAGTTATTAATATGTGAAGAAATGAAGGAGAATAGAATTCCATGTGACGATTCTTTTTTCAAATCTTTACGATAGATAAAAGGGATATAAAGAAAAAGTTTAGCTCATCCAAAATCCAGTGAATAGAAATCCAGTAAGTCCACTCAAGATTGAATTTTGAAAAAAAAATGGGATTCATTAGTCTAGCGTAAGCTACACGAAATAATAGTCGAAAAGAAGAGACTGAAATAAGTAAGTTATGAGGGTTTCCAATCAAACTAGATAGTTAGAAAGAAATTTGATTACTTCATTTTTATTCTATTTTGTATTAATTAAAATAATACAATACATATTTAATTAACTAGATAATTTCAGATCAAAAAAATCTTTAGAAATATAATAACTAGTTAAGAATTCTTACTGATTTTTTTCTTCTTTTTCGATGAAAATAGGAGAGTTTAAGTTAAACCAATCAAAAGATATAAAGGAGGTTCATGGCTAAAGGGAAAGATGTAAGAATCAGAGTTTTTTTGGAATGTACTAGTTGTGTTCGAAGAAATGTCAATAAAAAATCAATGGGTATTTCTAGATATATTACTCAAAAGAATCGTTCTAATACACTCAATTTATTAGAATTGAGAAAATTTTGTCGCTATTGTAACAAACATACGACTCATAGCGAAATAAAAATAAAGAAATAGATCAAAGAAAACAAACATCATGTTTTCTATCTTTGCAAACAATAAATAAAGTAAGAACTTACCATATTATTATACATAATTGATAAATATATATATAAATGGAAAGAATATCTATTAAACCTAATCTCATTTTAACGTGGAGATTATATCATTTGTATATATTAAATATATAAATGAAATTCAGAAAATGATATCTGAATCAAAACCTATTTTAGTTGGATCTTAAATGAATCAAGAAATCGAATTTTAGAGATAAGGATGAATAGACTGCAACAGAACGAGAACCCGGACGAGCCTCTTGATAAATTCAACAACCCTTTTCATAAAGAACAGCACCCTTTATTCAACAACCCTTTTCATAAACCTTTACCTTTATTCAACAACCCTTTTCATCAATATTTTCAGGATTTAGAAAAATCCAAAAAATCTCGTTTACGGAAGTGGAGATTAAATTATTTTTGTATATTAAATATATAAATGAAATTCAGAAAATGATATCTGAATCAAAACCTATTTTAGTTGGATCTTAAATGAATCAAGAAATCGAATTTTAGAGATAAGGATGAATAGACTTAAGCAACCTCTTGTTCATAAAGCCAAGCAACCTCTTGGTAAATTCAACAACCCTTTTCATAAATTTAAACAAGATTTTTCTAAGTCCAAAAAATCTCGTTTACGGAAAATGTGTCAATATATTCCTCTTCGAAAATACCTTTTGTTTCGTCGTGAATTTGAATTTCGTTATAAATATTCTAAATATTCTAACTACTTGGTGGGTATTCTTAACCAACGTAATATGCGTTTTTGCCTTGGATCAAGGAAGCAAATCCATTATAGGAATATACATTCAATTGGTCGATTTATTGGTTTAGCAGGAAGAATTATACCTAGACGAGTTACTAAATTAACCTTGAGACACCAACGATTAATGACTAATGCTATAAAAAAAGCTCGTTTTTTAGCTTTATTACCTTTTATTGAAAATGAGCTACATTTTAAGAAAAAATGGCTCGAGATCTTAGAACGTCGTCGTAAAAAAAAAGACAAAAAGAAAAAGAGAAATAAAAGAAGATCAATAAAAAGTCGTCCTAAAACTGAGCCGAAAATTCTTCGTCCTAAAATCGAACCAGGAACTACTCTTTTTAAAAACAAATCAAGAACTAGTCGTCATAAAACGATAAATCCATAAGCCTATTTCCCAATTGACTCAAAACCCCAAATTGGAACTCAAGTTAAAATATTTTGTTTGAAAAAGCTTAGAAATCAGATTGGATTCTTGTGTTATAAATAAAAAAGGAAAAAATCTTGATTTATTGAAATGTTTTTGTAATTGCTATTGTTCATTTTTATCTAAATTTTTTTTCTTCTATATCTTACCGGATCTTCCCGGAGTTCATTCTCCGGGGAATCCTGTTTTAATCATTACTAATAAATTATTTGAGTATCTCTTCATAAACCTTATTAGGTTTAAATATTTTATCAGAAATCTTATAAAGACCAATCTTATTTGATATAGCTATTTGTGAAAGTATTTTACGATTAAGAAAGGATTGCTTCTTATACAAATTGTAGATAAACTTAGAATAACTATCAAATATTTCGTTTTCACGAGTTACTGCATTTATTCTAGTGATCCACAAACGACGAAAATACCTCTTTTTCCTGCCTCTATCTCGATGAGAGTAAAACAAACCTCTCATTTTCTGTTGAATAATCATTCGAGTATGTCTTGAATGAGCTCCTCTAAAACCTGATACAAGGGAACGATTTTTTTTTCGACGTCTTCGAGCTATATATCCTCGTCTCACTCTGCTCATTGAATAAAATTCAATCTTATTGAATAAAATAACTAATGGGTTAGATTTCTTTTCTTTCAGTTATTCTTTTCTCCGTCTAGAGTCAATCAATAACAAAACACATTATTCCAATATATCAAATATCGATTCCAATGGCTTTTGCTACTATAACCTTCCCAACCACGATTCTTGCTTTTCTTCCCATTCTTAAATAAAGAATTCTATATTCATTCAAAAAAAATAGTGGGTTCCATCGTTTCTATGGTTACCTCTCAAACGGTGAGGTCCTCTCTATACACCGGAGCTTCTTTTTTCAATTAATCAAAAGATTTTGTGAACTTGTATAGTTCATATTCTTTGGCTCTACCTATTAATTAGAAAGTAATAGCCCTTTTCACACTAAGAGTTATCCATACAGTGACGGCATTTAATTCTAAAAGTTGGCTAGGTAGCTAACCCTATGAGTCCGTTCTTTCTCAAAAAGGAACATGCTTCCTATAATGTAATACTATTTCCTCCGCTTAATGGATAACTTTTTGCTACCAATGGAGAATTGCTTCTTATTTCAAATAAGAAAATGATTGGATTTTGACCAATGGAAACCATAAATTTTATAGAATAAATAGGTATATAATATACCTTTATGTTACTATCCTATTCATCAGTACTGGTCGTTGATACTGAAAAAATTCTTTCGTCTGTTCGAATTCATGATCTAAACGAGTCGCACATACACCCTAGTACATGTTCCTCGACGCTGAGGACATCCTTTAAGAGCGGGAGATTTCTTAACATTTTTTTTTGGCTGTCTTATGTTTCTAAGAAGTTGTGTAATAGTTGGCATATTGTATATATATCTATAACAGAATCAAATTTTTTGGTTTAGATCAATCTTAACCAGATGTTATTTTTCTAAATTTCCCTTTTTTGAATATTGAATACTCAATATTCAAAAAAGGAAAATTCGAATTTGAAATAGATTTACACAAAATCACTCAGATCATTCAGGATTTTATTTCATTTTATTTTTTCAACTCTACTACGCGATCGATAATCCCATAATCTTGAGCTTCTGTTGCCGACATAAAATAGTCTCTTTCCAGATCCTTTTGTATAACATTTATAGGTTGATCTGTATTTTTTGCATAAATATCCGCAATTGTGTTACGAAGTTCAAGCATATCTTCTGCTTCCATCATTAATCCATCTATATTTGTCCTAATACGGGCACTTCTAGGTTGGTGAATCAAAATCCTAGCGTTAGGAAATGCTACCCGTTTAGTACGTGTTCCTCCGACCAGAATTAAAGATGCCCCTGATGCAGCTAATCCCATAGCTATTGTACACACATCAGGTAACATACATTTGATAGTATCATAAATGGCTATTGATTCGTGTGCCCCTCCACCGGGAGAGTTTATATATATATAAACATCAGTATCATAAAGATCAGTTTTTTCATTCAGCAGTAACAAGAGAGCGATAATTCGATTGTCGAAAGGTGCCGTAATTTCTTTGCATATAAAGAGTACTCTTTCTTTGTAAAGTCGTTCGTATAGGTCAATCCAAATCGGTTTTTCGTCTAAAACACGGCGATACGGTACTTTTGGTACACCTAAAGGCATAAAATT